>VFQS010000932.1_pt1 | contig 28988 bp, 24 predicted proteins | sample 3512361 | NCBI WGS metagenome assembly VFQS01 (sample SAMN10412375, study PRJNA504923) | tailings metagenome | isolation source: Relicate 1 Philex TSF3 active mining | place: Philippines
AAAATCCGAAGCCTGAAAATCCTGTCCTTCGATTAAACGTAATTTCCAAGCTTTTACTAAAGAGTCGGGGGACACAAACATCCCTGTTACTGCCGTAGGAACATCTTGTTTTCGATCAACTGCCAATGACGTATTGCTTCCCGAACGTGAAACAGGAATAGAGTTGACACGAGCAACTGAAACCACACCTGGCACCGCACGTATGATTTCTGCTTCGCGCTTTTGAAGAGCGACCTGATCTTCATGTCCACCTAAGATCTGGTTTCTGATATTCACGCGAAATACTTCCTGCTCGTCTACTATGCCGCTGGGACGCGCTGCAACTTCAAGCCGTAGATTTACGATATAAATCGCATTCACAAGTATCGCTAAACTTAACGCCACCTGTAACGCGACTAACACGGGTCCTAATTTATTGCGCATTAACGCGGAGAAGATCGGGCGTAGAGAAAAAATTGTTTTCATGATTATTGCTCTCGTTTTTATTGCGATTTAAGTTGGATAGCTGGTGTCACCTGACATGCACGCCAAGTGGGCAATAGACCAGCAATCATCGCCGCACTGACCGACATGAAGAAAGTCAGACCTAACATCGCCCAATCCATGTGTGCGACTACAGCCAAAGCCTTCGATTGCATAGCAATCAGTTGCAAAGCTCCTGCTGCAAGTAACACACCTAGCAATGCGCCTACCAAACCGACCACTGCGGTCTCGATCAAGAACTGCGTGAATATCTCTTTGCGTGAGGCACCCAATGCGCGCCTGACACCGACCTCTGAAGCGCGCACGGAAAACTTCGCCAACAACAAACCAACAGTATTGACCAAACAAAGCAATAGAAAACCAAATGCCAACCAGGCCGACAAGCGACTATCATCTCCTATCACCTGCATTTCAACCAAGAATTCACGTACGTTAAACAGGCGATTTTTCGCCTGACGTTGGAAGCGCCCTAACTTAAACTGCTCCGCTGCGTAACTATCCAAATAGTTCTGTAATTCAGCGCGTTGACTTGAAGATTTCAGTTCAAACCAAAAATGGAACCAAGTACATTCAGAATTTAATCTCCCTTCCCAACCCGGATCTTGCCTGCCAGTACACCCCATACTACCGGCGTGTGCAGTTTCACGACGAATCGCGTTACTCAAAGGCAGCATGAAATCAGGCTCTTCTACAAACGCAGCTTCACGTCCATTAAATATATAAAATTTAGGTTTGGGTGCCCAATCATCACTAACCCCTACCACCGTAAAATCACCTTTTAACAGGCGAAGTTTTTGCCCAACAGGATTCGAATTGCCAAAAAACTTCTCTGCCATTTTCTTACTCAGGACTACCACATCAGCGGAACTTTTATCTTCAGAATCTTGCCATCCCTGGCCTGCAACAAAAGGAATCTCAAACATGGCAAATGTATCTGCGGTTACCGCTAAGCCTTCCATCGAGATAGCACCTAGATCTTTACGTGCTGGCTCTGCCGTTGCCTCAATTCCATACATCGCAGCACGACGAACACCCTGCTTGCTTTCGAGAAGATTACTTATGTCTTTGTAGGTAAATTGATGGTCATTTGGTTCATCACCCGGTGTGTAACCTTCCTTTGGCCCCGGATCGAGAATCGCAGTAAATAGCCGATCACTCTTTTGTGGAATCGGATCACCCGACATCACATGCAAAATAGTAAGTGTTGAAACACTTGCAGCAACGCCAATTGCGAGCGTCAACACCATTAAAGCAGTCAGTGCAGGATTGCGTTTCAAACTACGCAAACCGAGAAAAAAATAGTAAGTGAACATAATAGCTCTGCCCTTTTATGCGATATGCAAATTGGTCTTAACATTGTCATGTTCGACCACGAGGCTAGGTGTTTTGCGCACCAGATCGGACACTTGTCCATCAATAATATGCACATTACGTTGTGAACGCAGCGCTAACTCTGGATCATGCGTGACCATCAAAATCGTCGTGCCACGCGCATTAATTTCTTCTAACAATTCCATCACGCTGCGCGCCATTTGGGTATCGAGATTACCGGTCGGTTCATCGGCAAGTAATAGGCGTGGCGAACCCGCCAAGGCGCGTGCAATCGCGACACGCTGTTGCTGTCCACCAGATAACTCGGCGGGATAATGTTTCATACGCGATGCCAAGCCAACTTGTGCTAAGGCATCTTCGATCCGTTCTTTACGCTCTTTTGCCGGCAAACCACGATACCGCAATGGGACATCGACGTTGTCAAACAAGTTTAAATCAGGAATCAAGTTAAAACCTTGGAAAATGAAGCCTAATTTCTCATTACGCAAGCGGGTGCGCGCATTGTCATCCATGCCAGTGACATTGACACCGTCTAACAAATATTCGCCGCCCGTAAAATTCTCTAGTAAGCCTGCGATATTTAAGAAGGTGGTTTTACCCGATCCCGAAGGCCCGGTCACCGTCACAAATTCACCTTGCTTGACGTGAATCTCAAAGCCACGTAGGGCATGGGTTTCTATCATATGGGTGCGATAAACTTTGCTCAGATTTTTCATGTGCAACATGGCATTTCCTTTTTCAAATTCGTTCTTAACTTCGATTATTTAATTTAATTCGTTGCTGCGATTCTTTGTTTTTGAATTTGGTTTCAACTAATTATTAAGCGAGATTTTTTCTGCATTTTCAAACTGATCAGTACCAGCTACAACCACCTTGTCTCCGAGTTTTAATCCATCTATTATTTCAACTGCTGAGATGCTGGTTGCTCCTAGTTTGAATGGGCGACGATAGGCGACATTGTTTTCAACCACGTAGACAAAACGACCGCCCTCACTCTCAACAAATGGACCGCGTGCCAACATTAAGACATTTGGTTTTTCTTCGATCAGCAAACGTGCCGACACCCTTTGGCTTTGGCGCAAACCCGATGGTTGGGTACCGTCAAAACGCACTCGTGCCAACACTTGGTTCTTCACTACCTCTGGTGACAAGGCAGATAACTTTCCTTTTGCCGTCACGCCATTGATGGTGATCTCTGCTGTCATTCCCAGTCCCAAATCAGCGACATAAGTCTCAGGAATTTCCAATTCCACTTCGAGTTGCGACAAGTCGACCAAGGTCATCAGCGCAGTATTCGCCGCGACCACGCTGCGGTTAGCAACTGACAAGGTACCAACCATGCCGTCTACCGGTGCTTTCAATCTCAACTCTTCAACTTTTCGCTTGGCGTCGTCACGTAATAAGCGTTGTTGCTCTAACTGCGCCATCCGCGTTTTGAGATTCAAGTCAACATCTTCATTCTCTAGCTGGGTCGCGGCTTCAGCATGTTTGGCGCGAATTTCTGCGGTCTTTAAGGCGTCTTGTGCGCGCATGTAATCAATCTTTGAAATCACGCCGGATGGACCGGCTTTTTCAAAACGTTCATAAGTACGCGCGGCAGTGATCCGTTCGATCTCGGCTTGATCGGCATCACGGCGGGCAATCAATTTTTGTTTGCGGGCGAGAATTTTTTGACGTGCAACTTCCGCCTCAAGTTGATCGTAAATTGCTTGCTCACGCTTGAGTAAGCTAGTCAAATCAGGCGACTCTAGTTCGGCCACGATGTCGCCCTTTTTCACCATGTCACCTGCTTTCACTTTTAAGGTGACTGTGCTTGAGGCAGTGGAATACAAAGTTGGGCTGATTGCCGCAACCATGCGGCCATTGACAGCAACATCGCGCACCAAAGTACCGCGTGTAACTTGCGCGACTTTGATACGTGCGCTGTTAATCGACTTTGAGCTATTACCATAAGCACGCAAAAGCGCGAAGCCGATAATCAAAAAACTGACTATGAGTAAGCCAAGTATCCAAATCTTTTTACGACGCCAAACTGGAGGCGCTGCAAGTATTGCGTCTTGACCTGAGGTATCTCGAATCATGTGATTCCTGCCGGGAGTTAATCAAATGTTTATCTCTTTAGCAGGAAGCGTGCCACACACATTTTTATGAATAAGCGCTTGATTTATATAGACTTTGTATCGAAGCAAATTCTATTGAACTGTGTCCGTTCTTGTCCAAACTTTCATGTCTGGACAGCAGCGGACAAGTGCGTTTCAAATACGTTTAGATAAATTTGTTGATAGAGGGCGTTGAAAACGCTGGAGGCTGGTGATGAGTACCGACGACAGATACGAACTTAATCTACATTTGGTACCGCAATCGATTTACCCGACACATGCGTGGTCAAAACAATCGCTGTTGAAGTTGAACCAAAGGCATTCAGCTCATTGATAATGCGCTGCAAGTGATCGACGTCGGTCGCCAACACGCGCATCACCGCGCCATCTTCACCGGTAACGGTATAGCAATCGATAATCTCAGGGCAATTTGCAACGTAGTCGGCGTAAGGGCGTCCTTGTTGCGTTGAGACGCGTATCATGGCGGTGATGTCATATCCCAAGGCTTTTGGATTGATCTCTGCGCGATAGGCACGGATCACCCGATTGCTCTCTAAACGTTTGATACGTTCAGAAACTGCAGGTTGACTCAAGTGGACTTGTCGCCCAATTTCTGCATGCGACATACGTGCATCTTCTTGCAAAAGTTGCAGGATTTTTTTATCAAATTGATCAATTTTTTGATTCATAAGCCAAACCCAGTAATTTCTGTTGATTTCATGGTGAAAGCGACTTTTCTCCATTGAATCCCTATGTCGTTTCTCCATTGTACGCGCTACAGTACTGCTTCTCAAATGTAAAAATTCAGGATTATTGCCATGGCTAATGCAATCACCGCTCAACAAATTCAACAAATCGCACAAGACTACCAAACCCCGTGCTGGGCATACGATGCGGCGACGATACGCGCACAGATAGCGCAGCTACGCCAGTTCGATGTGATTCGTTTTGCGCAGAAATCCTGCAGCAACATTCATATTTTGCGATTGATGCGTGAGCAAGGTGTGCTTGTTGATTCAGTCTCTTTGGGTGAGGTGGAACGTGCTCTAGTGGCAGGCTTTGATCCTGCCGCCAATCAGGCTCATGCACCTATCGTCTTCACCGCCGATTTACTTGATCGCCAAGCACTCAAGCGGGTGGTCGAATTGAATATTCCTGTCAATTGTGGCTCACCACAAATGCTAGAACAACTCGGGCAAGCAAAGCCGGGTCATCCAGTTTGGATACGTATTAATCCTGGATTTGGACATGGTCATAGCCGCAAGACCAACACTGGTGGCGAGCAAAGTAAACATGGCATCTGGCATGAAGAGCTGCCGCAAGCCTACGCGCTCATCCAACAATATGGTTTGCAGTTAGTTGGTCTGCATATGCATATTGGTTCAGGTGTCGATTACGATCACCTACAAAGCGTGTGTGATGCGATGATTCATCAAGTCAAGGCTTGTCCACTCGATTTGCATGCGATTTCGATTGGTGGTGGTTTATCGATTCCCTACCAAGTCGGTGAACCAGAAGTTGATACCGCACACTATTTCGAAATCTGGAACACGGCACGTCAACAAATCGAAGCCCATCTAGGACACAAAATTAGTATGGAAATTGAGCCAGGCCGATTCTTAGTCGCGCAATCAGGTATTTTAATTTCTGAGCTACGCGCACAAAAACAAGTGGGCGAGAATTATTTCATCTTCGTCGATGCGGGCTTCAATGACTTGGTACGCCCATCGATGTACGGCAGTTATCATCGCATCAGCGCACACACGCCTGACGGTAATTTACGTTCTGGCCCCTTACGTCCAAGCGTGGTCGCGGGTCCTTTATGTGAATCGGGCGATGTGTTTACGCAAGAAGAAGGTGGTGTCGTTACGCATCAAGATCTACCTACTTGTGAAGTGGGTGATCTGATCGTCTTCCATGATGCTGGAGCTTATGGCGCTAGCATGTCATCCAACTACAATTCGCGCCCTTTGATTCCTGAAGTGCTAGTCGATGCGGACCAACTTCATTTAATTCGTCGTCGACAAACAATACAAGAATTGATCAACCTGGAAGTCGATTTAGAAGTGAAATAAGCGTAGGGAACTCAGCAAGAGGATGAGCGCCTTGTTATCAACGATAGCAGGCGACTCATCTGGTGCTGTTCCTGTTTTTACTTCAAAGCGGGTCAGGGATTCACATATTCATTTATTCCTAGCACCAACGCTGATATTTAGTTAGCGAGATGAGGTCGACAAGCTCGCATCCAAAATCTACGCTACAGCTAAACCGCCGATTGCGCACGCTTTAATACATCCAATACTGCATTTGGGTTCTGCACACTCACCAGCAATGATGCGCCTGATTTTGCTGGCAAATACAGCACATGTGTTTGATCCGTCATAGCAGCAAAGATCGCTTTTCCATCTTGCGTTGAAAAATGCCCTGCTTGCATGCCCGGCAAACCAAGACCATTGCGACGCAGATGTAATTGGGCTGCTGGAATCGATTGATAGCTGCCAATCTGTGCACGACTCAAATCGAGTTCATCAAGACGGCGCTCATAACGATAAAAATAATCAGCACGCACCAACACATTCTTACCCTGTAATTCGAAAGCGTTGTCATGCATCGTATAGGCGATTCCGAGAATGATTGGCGCAGTGAACACCAAAGCGATCAGTGATTTCTGCATTGATACCGCGATCCCATCCTTGTTCAACCAAAACAAAGGAGCGCAAGCGGCAAACAGTGCAATTCCCACTAGGACGAAATAAGCGTTCAGACCAACCGGAGCGATTTCGAATGTCATCAAGTCAGCTTTCATTTCAAATAAGCAAAAGTAACATCATCGTACTTAATCTTCAAGAAAACAAATTAAGCGATCGCTCACTCATATTCGGACGAACACGCACCTTGTTCAATTTTCTTGTGATAAAAAATCACCAATATTTTAAATTTGTATTTATTTCGTGCATTTACACATAATCATTACTACAATCAATGCGCAGTACAAAGTAAAGAGATCATTTCAACTAAAGAAAGGAAATTCTTATGGGCGATACCGTTAATTCTCAAATCACTGATGCTGTAACACAAACAAATGTCAAAGTTTTGGCAGAAGCTCCTGCGATGGCGATGGGTAGTCTTTATCAAACCATCGGTAACTCGGTGGCGATGGCAGCTGCCAATGCTGTCTATGCTCAGCAACAAGCAAATGTTACCTATCAAGCGGCGACAACTTTAGGCATCACAAAACTATTTGAAACCAATAAAGGCGGCGCGGGAAGCTCAGAGCCCAATGGTGCGAACCTGCAAGATCAAATGCAAGCAAAAATCGACGCTCTTGCAGCTGAATTGGCACAGCTCAAAGCAAAATCAGGGAGCTAAGATGAGTTCGTCAAATGCGATGACCTCAGAGGAAGCGGATGTCACGGAAAAGCAAACGCTGCCAACAGAATCGATGGCTTATCTTGCAGCCCTCAACACCGTCAACCTGATACTGATCGATGCAGCGAGCTTACAGCGTAACAATTACATGGTGTACACCTCGGCGCTGTGTTTGGCGATGCAGAAAATTGCTGATGGCGACGAACATGGTCAAGCCTTACTCACAGCAATTCAGCAAAGCATCACTTTTGATCAAGAATATGTAGTCAAAAGTGGAAAAGCCTGTGTCGAGATTTTGACTGAGTTCAAGAAGCTTTAACTAGCAGCGCGTGACAACTTGATGCTAAAAGCTCGATCGTCTATCACTTGTTTCACCCAAAAAAATGCGCCATGTTGGCGCATTTTTTTGCCGAGATCGGAACAGCTTCTCAGACTTTTGATTCGAACAAGTTGCTCTTCATTTGCAGATCAATTAAGCCAACATCATCATTCTCAATAAACTCACTCACGTCATTTTTCCAGCAATTGACGACAAAAATAGTTCAGTTCGTCTCTTTGCCAATGCGATTTGCATAAGTGTTTTTTACAATTCATTCCACCTGTTCTATACCTAGCTACCGATATGAGATCAGCGGGCGTAAAACTGGCCAAATTGAATCACTTACTCAAATCAGGAAAATACATGCGATATCTAGCTCCTAAAATTCTTCTCAGTACAGCAGGTTTTGCTGTCAGCCTTGTATGCGCTCAAGCATCAGCGCAAATGTTTAATACCGTTCAACTCAATGCGGCGCCACCAGGACAAAGTGGTGGCATGCTTGGCGTTGCTGCAATTTCTACTCCCGAGTATCAAGGCTCAGCAAAAAATCGCAAACTAATTGTGCCTGTCGTTGACTACCAATGGAGCAACGGTTGGTTTGCCGGCGGTTCCAATGGGCTTGGCTATAATTTTTCTGCTGATCCGCAATTCAACTACGGTGTGCGTGTGACTGGGGATATCGGGCGGAAAGAAAAGCGTACCAAGCTTTTGCGCGGCTTAGGCGATATTGATGCGAGACCAGAAGTTGGTGCTTTCTTCACCTTCAATTCAAGTACCAATACTTTCTTCGGCAGCTCAGTACGCTACGGCGCAGGCAATGATAGGAAGGGACTGTTATTCGATTTAAGCGCAGGTTTTACTGAGTCATGGAACCAAAACCTCAGGGCTGGTGCCAGCCTTGGTGCTAGCTATGCCAACGACAATTACATGCAATCTTTTTTCGGTATCAATTCAGCGCAAGCGGCGCGCTCCTCACACAAAGTCTATACGCCAACAGCGGGATTACGTAACACTTATGTCTCTGCATTCGTGTCTTATATGGTCGATCAACGAACTTCACTCAGTCTCATCGTCACTAGTGACCGTCTCGCAGGAGATGCGAAGGCGAGTCCACTAAGTGAGAAAACCCGCACATCGAGTATCGTTGGCGCAGTCAGCTATCACTTTTAACGCTTTGACTAGTTGCGCCCTGACTGATTTTTTTATCGCGTCTTTGCTTAAGAATCATAAGAAGCGTGAATAGTTTGGACGGTGTAGTTGGTGAGGGTACTGTCCTTGCTTTCTAAGCACAGTACCCCATCCTTTTACAATGCGATTTCGGGCAAACTCGCTGAACGCGAATTCGGTATCGGTAAATTGTCTTGTGCTCGGTATGTGAACACCATCGAGAATTTAGTTTGATTGGTTTGATTACAACCCGCCGCATGAAACAAGTTACTCGAAAAAAGTAAAACATCGCCTTGCTGCAAAGGCACGCTGACAGCTTGTTTCAATAAGGCTTGATTTGCCGTCACATCAGCACGTAGAAATTGCGCGCTATCTAACTGTGCTGGTTCAATTTGCCAACGGTGCGAACCTGGCAGCACAAGTAAGCAGCCGTTCTCAATTTTCTCATCACGCAAAGCAAGCCAAGCGCTGATTAATTCTGGTTTTTGGAAATGCCAATAACGACTGTCACGATGCCATCCAGTCAAACTAGAAAATCGTGCTTGCTTGGTCATAATACAGTTGTGATGAACTTGCGACATTTTGACGCCACTGCCCAACAGTTGGGTCAATACTTGCGCCAAATTCGCTTGCGTAGCCCAATCCGCCAGCAATGTAGAACGTGCATAGGCTTGTAATAAACGTCTCGCTGTCTGGCCACCTTCTGCATCGCGCGACAATGGCGCTCCTGGATAACGAGTATCTGCCTCGTACTCAATCGGTAATGCAACCACATCTAATTGTTGCTGCGCAAAGTCCAACACTTGCTGACAATACTCAGGCGAAGTGAAGGCCGGTAAAACCAAAAATCCTTGTTGCTGAAATTGGTCAATTTGATGGGAGGTCAACATAATGCAATCAAAAGTATGGAGAAACAAATCAAAGCAGATGGCACAGCAAAACGTGCATTATAGGGTAAGTAAGCAATCCCACCTTGCATCGCTGGAGACAAATAGTAAAAAGAAATGAAACCAGAAAGTACGCAAAACCTTCTTAAGCCGTTAGAATTTCTCATCTGAATTTTTTGATGCCATCACCATGCAAAATCGTCGCCAGTTCTTAAAAAAATCCTTGTTGCTAACGGCTACTGGACTTGTGATCGGTAGCCGACCTTTGCTCTGCCAAGCACAAGATGCTGACAACAAATCCAGCAAACTAACACCGCCTCCCGATTTATTTGATGCGCAAGTACTCGACCTTGAATTTTGGCTCAAGCCGCGGACTTTAGATTTAATTCGTCCAGCGAGCGGTGAACGACTGAAGCTGTTGTATTGGAAAGATGGTGAAGTAATTGATTCCGCCTATGAGCAGTTCTGCCATATTTTGCGCGATGTGCACGGCAAGAAAACTGCGCGTATCGATCCCAAACTATTAGAAACTTTATGGGCAACTCAAGCTTTCATCGCCCGCTTCGGGATGACCAAGCCTTTAGAAGTGTTGTCGGCTTATCGAACTCCGGAGTCAAATCAAAGATTGCGTGAAGATGGAATTCCTGCAGCAAGAAAATCTTTGCATCTAGAAGGCCGAGCTGCCGATATTCGCATCGGCGACCTACATGAAGAAGTCTTGGGCGAGCTAATTCAAAGCTTTAAGCAAGGCGGAGTAGGATTTTATTTCCGCGCTAGCAGCCGCGGTGGTTGGATACACACAGATACGGGATTACAAAGAAGCTGGAAGGGATAGCTATTTTTTCTTACGACTACGATCTGCAGACTCACGCAATATCGTGAAGTTCCAGTCGTGTTCATTAGTCACACCATCACGCACCGTGGTAATTCGAAATAACTCTGGAGTCGCTTTCAACCGCTGGCCGCTAGCTTCGAGTTTGATTGCCAGATCATTTCTCGCATAAACATCGAGATTAACCACGGTTCCTTCGATCGCTGCCTGCGATAGCAATGAGGCGATAGTCTTGGGCGTAAATTCCAACATATACACTGGCATTGCAAATCCACTCATACCGCCTCCTTGTTATGCAAAAAGGACTACTGGCGTTTGATTCTACTCGCGCGTTCATCATTGAGAAATTTATTTCCCCTAGAAAAAACAAAAACGGACGATAAAACCACAAATTTCATCGTCCGCTCCGCGAATTTTATTCACTTCTAGTACTACAGAAATGCAATTCAATTAACTTCATCTAGTGATCAGTCGTCATCATTCCTTTTCACAACGGATCACTGGCAATCGCTACTAGTCAGGCTATCAAGATTTTTTTACAACCCAAGCTTTAATCCTCGCTTCAAGCACATCTAAAGGCAACGCCCCAGCACCTAAAATTTCATCATGAAATTCTTTTAAGCTGAATTTGCTGCCTAAGGTCTTACTCGCATAATCGCGCAATTCCAAGATTTTCAATTGCCCAATCTTGTAACCCAAAGCTTGACCGGGCCAAGCGATATAACGATCTGTTTCACTCTGAATCTCAACCTCTTCAATACCCGAATGATTGCGGAAAAAGTCGACTACCTGTTGTCTATCCCATTTTTTATAATGCAAGCCGGTATCGACCACTAAACGAATCGCACGCAGCATCTCATCTTGCAAATGACCATAGAAGCTATACGGATCTTGAAAGAACCCTAGCTCACGTCCAAGTCGTTCAGAATACAAGGCCCAACCTTCGACATAGGCATTATTGCCGCCTTGTTGCCGATACGCAGGCAGACCTTCTAGTTCTTGTGCGATGGCGATTTGCATATGATGTCCGGGCACCCCTTCATGCAATGCGGTGGTCTCAATCGACAAAGTCATGCGATTGGCAAAATCACCCGTGTTAACCATGACATGTCCGGGACGCGAACCATCGGCAGCGCCGGGGTTATACGAAGCACCAGCCGCTTCCTTTTCGCGGAACTCTTCTACCGCCATGATCTTGACCTTGGCTTTTGGTAAGCGGCCAAATAGCTCAGGAATTTTTGCATACATTTGATCCGTATATTTGCCATACAGATCAAGAATTTCCTGACGTGACTTTGGATGCAAGTCAGGATTTTTTTCCATTGCAGCATTAAAGGTTTTTAAATCGGCAAATCCTAATTTCTTAGCGACTGCTAACATCTCCGACTCGATACGAGCAACTTCACGCAAACCAATTTGATGAATTTCCTCGGGTGTTTTATTCGTCGTGGTTTGCGTCTTCACTTGTAATTGATAACGCGCCGCACCATTCGGCAAAGACCACAAACCAACATGTTGACGTCCATGTGGCGCATAGTCGGTACGCACAAAATCGGCAAAGTTTTTATACGCAGGAATCAGCTTATTTTGGATTGCTGCTAACACTTCCGCTTTAAGTCTTTGCTTGTCCGCATCAGAAAATGTTGCAGGAAACTGCATGATCGGTTTTGCAAACGGCGAGGTTTCCATACTCATTGCCACAATATCCTCGCACTGACGGGCGATCTTAGGCAACAAAAATTGTGGCGGCATCAATTTATTTTTTACGCCTTTACGCATTTGCACGATTGTTTGTTCAAACAATGTTGGCAGCTTATTCAAGCGTGCAATGTAGTCCTCATAATCTTTGACGCTAGCGAAACTCAACATCGACACTAGCTCAGGCATATCTAAATGCAAGCCAGAATTCTGTAACACCGGCATCTGCCAAGGCGTAAAACGCGCAGCCGCTAATTCTTCTTGTAACTGACGCACCATCAGCTCTTTATTCAACTTTTGTTGAACATCAAATCCTGTAGTGTCGATCGCTTGAAAGCGACGTAAAAATTCTCGACTCTTTTTCAGATTCGCATCAATCGCAGTTTGCGAGAAATCACGTAATTGATCATTAAAACGCTTATCGCCCAACATCGAAGCGTATTCAGGATTGGTTCTTAAACCATACTCCCATTGCTCAGTCAGCAAGCTATCTAATTGGCGCAAACGCACCTCTAAGGAACTCGATGTGGCGTTACTCAAAGCACTAGAAGGCACACTGGAAAGCGCACTCACTGGCGCACTAACAAGCGAGCCTTCTGACATTGTTCCTGCAAATACTGGTGTGCTGATCAAACCAGCGCCTAGTAAAGCTATACCGAGTTTAGTTATAAACTGCTTTGCTACATTCTTAGTTGCGTTCGCTATTACTGGTTTTGATGTAAGCGTTTTCACTATGTCTCCATTTCATTTTTTAGGTCACTTCGAACCAAATATCTTTTTATAGTTGTCGCAATTGTTGCATGCAAGCGATGTAATTTGCATTGATCTCGGCTTGATTTCGATGCTTGCCATTTTCTACTACGCATTGTCCACCAACGAAAACATCACGAATCAAATTATCATTGCCGGTGAACACGACGCTGCTCAAAACATCGTCCACCGAACTACATTGCAAATTCGGATGTTGATCATCAAAAATAATCATGTCAGCACGCTTACCCACTTCTAGCGCACCTACTGCACGCCCAGAAGCTTGCGCACCACCAAGCAAACATTGCTGCCACAAAAAATCGGCAACGCGTCTTTGACCTTTAACGCTTGCGATATTACGTCCTTGCATTTTCAATCGCTGGCCATACTCAAGCCAACGAATTTCCTCGACCACACTTTGCGACGCATGGCTATCTGTGCCAATACCAAAACGTCCTTGCGCTGCGATGTAATCTGGCAGTTCAAAAAATCCATCGCCTAAATTCCCCTCAGTTGAAGTACAGATACCAGCAACTGATTGACTGGCAGCCATGCTCGCTACCTCATGCGCATTCAAATGCGTGGCATGTACTAAACACCACCGCGCATCAACGGTTTGCGTATCAAACAGTAATTCAACGGGGCGCTTACCGGTCGCTGCTAAGCAAGCATTGACTTCGCGCATCTGCTCGGCGATATGAATATGTATCGGCCGATCTACAGCCAAGCCCGCCACCACGTCGCGAATTTGATCCGTACTGGCAGCACGCAAAGAATGTGGCGCAACGCCAATCTCGGTTTGCGCATTGCGTTGATTCTCAAGCGATTCGATGATGCGCAAAATTTGCTCAACATTGGTATTGAAACGTCGTTGATCTTCGCGCAAAGGGAGTTGCTTGAAATCGGCATAACTATATAGAACCGGCAGCATCGTAATGCCGATACCGGTTTGCTGCGCACCTGCAATTACTTGACGCGCAGTCTCTGCGATATCACTATAAAACGCACCATTGGGTGCGCGATGCACATAATGGAACTCGCACACCGAGGTATATCCATGACGCAAACATTCTGAATATAACTGCGCAGCGATCGCCTGCATTTGCTCTGGCGAGATCGCTAGCGCGTAGCGATACATGAGATCACGCCATGTCCAAAAACTATCAGGTCCTTCACCAGCCACTTCTGTCATTCCTGCCATCGCTCTTTGAAACGCGTGCGAATGAAGATTCGTCATACCAGGCGAAACATAGCCGCACTGGCGCTCGTACGGATCTGCTGTTACTGCGGTTTCAATCTGCGATAAATTACCATCGTCGTTCCAATGCAAACGTACATCACTGGCCCAACCAGACGGCAACAAAGCGTGCTTGGCAAATAAAGTTTGTACCATGGTGTTACCGTCCTGTCGTCTGCTGTGCCCACGTCAGGCAAGCTGCTAATAATTTTCTGAGCAAAGGCTGAACTTGCTGTGCCAAATCAGCACGGTATTCGTATGGCATAGTCTCATTCATGTACAAGCATTGACTCATCTCCAATTGCACTGCATGAATACCTTGCTCAGGTTGTCCGTAATGGCGCGTGATATGTCCACCTTTAAAACGTCCATTAAATACATACGAATACGGAGTAACTGTTTGCTGCATCAAGTCCGCCAAAGCTTGCTGCAAGCCGATATCACATGATTTTTGATCGGCCGTACCAAAATTTAAATCAGGCAATTTTCCTGCAAAAAATCTCGGCACTTGAGAGGCAATGGAATGTGCATCCCATAAAATCACAGCGCCATGCAATTCACGCAAACGCACGAGTTCGGTTTGCAATTGATGGTGATACGGCTGCCAATATCGTTGAATACGCTCTTGCACCTCTGCCGCATCGGGACCGATGCCATTGCGGTACAGGGGCTCTTTGGCGAAAGTATCAACCGGACACAAGCCCGTCGTATCTTGCCCCGGATACAGATTCATATCATCCGAAGGGCGGTTTAAATCAATCACATAACGTGAATACTTGGCCTGAATAGTCGATGCACCAAGATCGTCGAGCATGTTGTACAGCAAGGGTAAATGCCAATCGGTATCGGTCTTCTGTTGCGCGATTGGATGCAGTTGGGCTAATACAGATTCTGGAATCTCGGTGCCGACGTGCGGCATAGAAACCAATAATGGAACCGTTCCCTGTTTGAAATGAAATGCGGCGGACGTCATAATCTTGAAGAATAAGTTAACAGTGAAAACGAAGCAAAATACAGATTCAGACTACTCACTACTGCTTTTGCATGCTTGACTTTGAATTTGTGGAAACGCAGATTTAATCTGAATGATGGCTTGCTTCTCTTCTTCATTCAGATTTTCGAGGCGATAATTGATCTTCGCTGCGCTAACGGTACGCGGTGCTAGTTTGGCTTCTTTCAAACCTTTTTTTGCCAGATTTGCCAGATGTGTTTTTGCCGCTTCAGGTGTTTTAAACACTCCAAGTGAAATGCCCCAACGCAAAGGAGTTTGATCCTGCACGATATAGAATTCGGTTACGCCGAGCTTACGAAGTTGTGCTGCTTTTTTTTCTGCTGCATCTTTACTGCCCAAGGAAGGCAAGTAAACCATGTTTGTAGCAACCTCGGCCAACTCGGTACGGGTTAAACGCTCTGCCAAAGCTAAGGGTTTCAATTTTTCATCGAAATTTTTACCCTCTGCCGCAGTAAATCCAGAGACTTCAAGGCAAGCTAAAATTGGTTCTGCTTTCTTGGTTTGTGCATCAATCAAATCCTGTGCTTCGTTCGCATTTAATAATTTGATTTTGTCAGGATTCTTCTCTGCCTTCATTCGCAAGGGCTCGCGCGTATTTTCAAACATACTATCGAACAAGCCAAAATTGAACGATAGCAAAATCGCGTTAATGATTAATAGTGCCCAGAAAAAAAATCGCAACATAATCGAAAGTCTCTATCAGGAATATCAGGAGGATCAGGAATGAATGGTTGTCTCAGCTTGGCTGGCAATCCATAAACCAGTCAGTACTAGATTTTCTACATGCTGCCACTGTAAATTCTTTACATGGCGTAATTGTGGAATAAGGTAAGGCGCAGCACCGCCAGAAATCAACAATAGTGGTTGACGTTGATGTTGTTCGGCAAAGCGCGCCACCGCAGATAAGATTGCACCAATTTGCGCATGCACACAACCACTGGCGATCGCCTGATCAGTTTGGGTCGCAAATAAGTTTGGCATGTCGGTGTGCTGGGCGATTTGTGGCAATTGCGCAGTATTTTTAGCGAGCGAACTAGCCATTAATTGCAAGCCCGGCAAAATCATGCCACCTAAAAAATCACCACTAGCGGTGATCGCATCGATCGTGGTGGCGGTACCGCAAGTGGCGACGATCAAATCTTGACCACAAAATTGCGTATGTGCGGCAATCACTGATGCGAATCGATCTGAACCTAACTTAGTCGGTTCAAGATAATGATTGCGTACTCCTGCGCATATTGCTTGAGAGCGGAAACGTCGAATTGGCAAACTCGGAAACAAAACTTGCAGGCGTTGTTCGATCTCGGCTTGCAAGCTATCGCCCGCCACATTTGAGATCAAACAACTAACAACTGAAAAATGCGCAATCGCTTGACTGAGCTGATCAAACCCCTGATGCGAAACTGAGCCTATCGCTTCCCAAGCTGGCGGAAAATGCAAGCCATCTTGAGCAAAATCTTGCGCGATACATGCCCACTTCACACGCGTGTTACCGGCATCGATGAGTAGTAGCATGGGAGGTTTATCTATCATTTTAGAATTTACATCACAGCGATATTTTGCAAATGAATCATTTTACGGCAAAGGTCGCAAAGAGACATCACCAGAATGTATCCTTTGCTCACCTTGCTCTGTCTGCAACAACAAACAACCGAGAGCATCGACACCAAATGCGATGCCTTGATGCAGCACTTTACCCTGCTCCATAATCACCACCATTTGTTGCGCATGTGCGTGCAGACGATTCCAACGCTCTACAAAGGCGCTAAACCCTTGCAAAGAGAACTCCGTTAAAGCCACTTGTAATGCTTGCAGCAGTTGCGCGAGCAATTGATTTCTATCCATTTGCGCCAACCATGCAGCGTCTGCCACTTCTTGGCCGATTTCACGTTCCAATTCGGCTGGTATCGATAAATTAAGTCCAATCCCAACCACTGCCCAACTACTTTGCGCCTGACCTGCTTGTGATTCGACCAAAATACCTGCCAATTTTTTTACATCTCGTAAAATGTCATTGGGCCACTTTAACTGCACAGGGACACCAAGCTGTAACAGCCGCTCAGCAATCGCAACCCCTACTGCCAAGGGTAATCCCATCATTGATGACGCACCTGCAGGAAATTCCCAAGCAAGTGAAAAAGTTAACACCCCATCCGGTGTCGATAGCCATGTGCGTCCTGCTCGACCTCGCCCTGCGGTTTGGTGTCGCGCCACCAGCAAAGTTGGCGTATGCAAGCTCTTTACTCTCTGCATCAAATCTGCGTTGGTTGAACCAGTTTCCTCAACAACTTCGATCGATATGTGCGGAAAATCGCTTGCTCGATTCAATTCATATAGAGCTTGCTCGATCAAATTGGATTCTAAACGCTTAGGCACGGACACTTTTCATTTCCTATTCAACAAAATCTGCTATGAGCTTTGACAAACAAAAACGGCACCGCAGAAACTCTACGGTGCCGTCTTTTTAAATCAGACTCACAAAATTTACATTAAGCTTCGTCGTTATTTACATCACTTGCCACTACTTCAGCGGCAGCTGGAGTAAAGATTTCTTTTTCAGCGGCTAACAAGGCTGCACGTTCATCGGCTTCCCAAGATTCTTTCATCTTGCGAGCGCGGTGGTATGCGAGACCTGTACCAGCTGGAATCAAACGACCAACAATGACGTTTTCTTTCAAGCCGCGCAGTGTATCTTTCTTGCCCATGATCGCTGCTTCTGTGAGAACACGGGTGGTCTCTTGGAAGGAAGCGGCAGAGATGAAAGAATCTGTCGACAAGGAAGCTTTGGTAATACCCAACAAGATATTTTCGTAAGTTGCTGGAATACCATTCGCCGCTGTTACGCGATCGTTTTCGCCCAACAAATCTGAACGTTCAACTTGTTCACCAACGATGTAGTTGGTATCGCCTGGATTCACGACCACAACACGACGCAACATTTGACGCACGATTACTTCAATATGCTTGTCATTGATCTTAACGCCTTGTAAGCGATAAACGTCTTGAACTTCGTCAACGATGTATCGTGCCAAAGCTTCAATACCCAACAAGCGCAAGATGTCTTGTGGATCAGCTGGGCCGTCAACAATCATCTCACCTTTGTTCACCACTTGACCGTCATGCACCAAGACTTGTTTATCTTTGGTGATCAAGAACTCATGTTTCTGACCATCCATGTCGGTGATTTCCAGACGTTGCTTACCTTTGGTTTCTTTACCAAACGCCACCGTTCCAGTCACTTCTGCCAACATACCAGCGTCTTTTGGTGAACGCGCTTCGAACAACTCAGCAACACGTGGGAGACCACCGGTAATATCACGGGTTTTTTGTGATTCAGTTGGGATACGCGCCAATACTTCACCAACGTGAACTTGTTGACCGTCTTTCACTGTAATCAAAGCGCCGACTTGGAAACCAATCGTTACCGCGTGCTCAGTGCCAGAAATTTTCACTTCTTCACCAGCTTCGTTCAACAATTTAACTTGTGGACGCAAGCTCTTACCACCCGCAGAACCACGACGTTTGGCATCAATAACAACTAATGTGGACAAACCAGTCACATCATCAACCTGCTTAGCAACAGTCACGCCTTCTTCGACGTTTTCAAACTTCACTTGACCGGTGTATTCAGTAATGATCGGACGAGTCAATGGATCCCACGTTGCCAAATCCGTACCTGCTTTGATCGTCATACCGTCTTTTACGATCAAGGTTGCACCGTAAGGTACTTTATGACGTTCACGTTCACGGCCATGATCATCCGTGATCAAGACTTCACCAGAACGGGAAATCACGATTTGATCGCCTTTACCATTCGTAACGTAACGCATTGTCGCTGTGAAACGAATCGTACCGTTAGATTTTGCTTCAACAGAAGAAGCAATCGCTGCACGAGAAGCCGCACCACCAATGTGGAAGGTACGCATCGTCAACTGTGTACCTGGTTCACCGATGGACTGCGCAGCGATAACACCGACAGATTCACCTGCATTAACCAAGTTACCACGACCCAAATCACGACCGTAGCACATTGCGCACAAGCCGTAGCGTGTGTCACATGTCAATGGTGTACGTACTTTCACTTCGTCGATGCCCAAGGCTTCGATTTCTTCGACCATGAATTCGTCGAGCAATGTGCCAGCAGCGTACAGTGTTTCTTGTGTTTCCGGATTGACGATGTCATTTGCAGCAACACGACCCAAGATCAAATCGCGCAAAGGTACGTTCACTTCACCACCTTCAACGATCGCCTTCATTGAAGAACCGTTAGATGTGCCGCAATCGTCTTCGATCACCACCAGATCTTGCGTAACGTCAACCAAACGACGTGTCAAGTAACCGGAGTTCGCTGTCTTCAACGCCGTATCCGCCAAACCTTTACGCGCACCGTGCGTAGAAATAAAGTACTGGAGAACGTTCAAACCTTCGCGGAAGTTCGCAGTAATCGGCGTTTCAATAATGGAACCGTCTGGTTTTGCCATCAGACCACGCATACCAGCTAACTGACGAATCTGTGCTGCAGAACCACGCGCACCGGAGTCGGCCATCATGTAAATCGCGTTGAAAGATTCCTGCGTACCAACCGTGCCGTCACGACGTGTCACTGGTTCAACTTTGAGTTGTTCCATCATCGCCTTACCGACTTCGTCACCTGTTTTACCCCAGATGTCGACCACTTTATTATAGCGTTCGCCTGCAGTCACCAAACCGGATGCATATTGCTGTTCGATTTGTTTCACTTCGTGCTCAGCAGCAGCCAACAAAGTAACTTTTTGTGGCGGTACCAACATATCGTCGATACAGATAGAAATACCAGCACGTGTCGCCAAACGGAAACCAGACTGCATCAATTGATCAGCAAATACCACCGTCGCGCGCAAACCGCACTTACGGAAGGAAGTATCGATCAATTTGGAAATTTCTTTTTTCTTCAAAGGACGATTTAAAACTGAGAATGGCAAGCCTTTTGGCAAGATCTCAGACAAGATCGCACGACCTACTGTGGTTTCGTAACGCTTAACAGTTTTAACGAATTCACCAGTCGCTTTGTCTTTTGGATATTCAGTAATACGTACTGTGATACGTGTCGCCAATTCCACTTCTTTGTTATCCCAAGCGCGAATTGCTTCAGAAACGTCTGGGAACATCATGCCCTCGCCCTTACCATTAATGGCTTCGCGCGTTGCATAGTAGAGACCCAAAACGATATCTTGTGAAGGAACAATAGAAGGTTCACCGTTAGATGGGAACAAAATATTGTTAGAAGCGAGCATCAATGTGCGTGCTTCCATTTGCGCTTCGATAGACAAAGGAACGTGAACCGCCATTTGGTCACCGTCGAAGTCAGCATTGAATGCCGCGCAGACGAGTGGATGCAATTGGATCGCTTTACCTTCGATCAAAACTGGTTCAAACGCTTGAATACCTAAACGGTGCAAAGTAGGCGCACGGTTCAACATGATCGGATGTTCGCGGATCACTTCTTCCAAGATATCCCAAACGACTGGTTCTTGGATTTCAACGAGTTTCTTCGCTGCTTTGATCGTTGTTGCCAAGCCCATCAATTCCAATTTATTGAAAATGAATGGTTTGAACAATTCCAAGGCCATCAACTTTGGCAAACCGCATTGATGCAATTTCAGTTGTGGACCAACCACGATAACGGAACGACCAGAGTAGTCGACGCGTTTACCCAACAAGTTTTGACGGAAACGACCGCCCTTACCTTTGATCATTTCTGCCAAAGATTTTAAAGGACGTTTATTTGCACCAGTCATCGCTTTACCGCGACGACCATTGTCCAGCAAGGAGTCAACCGCTTCCTGCAACATACGCTTTTCATTGCGCGTAATGATTTCCGGAGCGCGCAATTCCATCAAGCGCTTCAAACGGTTATTACGGTTAATGACGCGACGATACAAATCGTTCAAGTCTGAAGTCGCAAAACGACCACCATCCAAAGGTACCAATGGACGCAATTCTGGCGGTAACACTGGCAACACTTCCATGATCATCCAGTCTGGCTTGATACCAGAACGTTGGAAGGCTTCCAATACTTTCAAACGTTTAGAATACTTTTTGATCTTCGCTTCAGACTTAGATTCTTTGAGTTCAGTACGCAAAGTTTCTGCATCACGATCGATATCGATAGAGCGCAACAATTCACGGATACCTTCTGCACCCATGAATGCAGTGAACTCGTCACCATATTCTTCGTATTTTGCCGCGTAATCATCTTCAGACATGATTTGGCATTTTTTCAGCGGAGTCATGCCTGGATCAGTCACAACGTATGCTTCAAAATACAAAACGCGTTCGATATCGCGCAAAGTCATGTCGAGCACCATACCCAAACGGGATGGCAAGGATTTCAAGAACCAGATATGTGCTGTTGGAGAAGCCAACTCGATATGGCCCATGCGTTCACGACGCACTTTCGCCAAAGTCACTTCAACGCCGCACTTTTCGCAGATCACACCGCGATGCTTCAAACGCTTGTATTTACCGCACAAGCATTCGTAATCTTTAATTGGGCCAAAAATCTTCGCGCAGAACAAACCGTCACGCTCTGGCTTGAACGTACGATAGTTGATTGTTTCTGGCTTTTTAACTTCGCCATAGGACCATGAACGGATTTTTTCTGGAGACGCGAGACCAATTTTGATCGCGTCGAATTGTTCATTGGGCTGAACTTGCTTGAATAGATCGAGCAGGGCTTTCATGTATTGCACTCCAGTGAAGTGTTGAATCGCTTGTGCTTATGGAACGCATCTGATCTGCTTTAAGTTTAACCCTGTTCGCATTAGCGGGAGAGCCTGTTCGACTTCTTGGTCGACCCAAGTTCCGCAAAATACCGGGAACAAAAAACACAAAAAATGTTAGTCCATCTGAATGACCAACGCCCGAAATGAATTCGGGCGAAGGTTTACTACCAATTTACTAATTTAAATCTGATTAATGACAGATCAAGTACCAATCAACTACGCTCTAAGTCGATATCGATACCCAAAGAGCGAATCTCTTTGACGAGAACGTTGAAGGACTCAGGCATACCTGCGTCGATCACGTGATCACCTTTAACGAGATTTTCGTACACTTTAGTACGTCCATTCACGTCATCGGACTTCACAGTCAACATCTCTTGCAAAACGTAAGACGCACCGTACGCTTCGAGTGCCCACACCTCCATCTCACCGAAACGCTGACCACCGAATTGTGCTTTACCGCCCAATGGTTGTTGTGTCACGAGAGAGTAAGGACCAGTCGAACGTGCATGCATCTTGTCATCAACCAAGTGATGCAATTTCAAGACGTGCATGTAACCAACTGTGACGTTGCGTTCAAAAGCTTCACCAGTGCGACCGTCATACAAAGTCACTTGATTCTTCGATGGCGTCATACCTAATTGTTTCGCGATTGGATCTGGGTAAGCCAAATCCAACATACGACGAATTTCAGATTCGTGCGCACCGTCAAACACTGGCGTAGCGAACGGCACACCTTTTTTCAGGTTGGACGTCAATTCCATGATTTCATCATCAGACAAACCATCGATATCTTCAGACTTACCAGACTCGTTATAGATTTGCTTCAAGAAACCACGTAATTCTTCAACCTTCACTTTGGCGTTCAACATTTCGCCGATACGCAAGCCCAAACCTTTAGCAGCCCAACCTAAGTGAACTTCCAAAACCTGCCCCACGTTCATACGTGATGGAACACCCAATGGGTTCAACACGATGTCAGCTGGTGTACCGTCAGCCATGTAAGGCATATCTTCGACCGGAACAATGCGTGAAACCACACCCTTGTTACCGTGACGACCCGCCATCTTGTCACCTGGCTGCAAGCGACGTTTAACGGCTAAGTAAACCTTAACCATTTTTTGTACGCCTGGTGGCAACTCATCGCCTTGCGTCAATTTCGTACGCTTTTCTTCAAACGCTAAATCGAACTGATGACGTTTTTCAGCGATAGAATCTTTGATCGCTTCGATTGCACGTGCTGCGTCTTCATCCGCTGGGCGAATATCAAACCAATGGTACTTATCAACTTCTGCTAAGTATTCCTTAGTAATCGTCGCGCCTTTAGCCAATTTATTTGGACCACCGTTAGCGACTTTACCAACTAACATACGTTGCAAACGTTCGAAAGCATCGCCTTCCACAATACGCAACTGATCGTTCAAATCGAGGCGATAGCGCTTCAATTCATCATCGATAATTTGTTGCGCACGTTTGTCGCGTTGGATACCTTCACGTGTAAATACTTGAACGTCGATAACTGTACCAACCATGCCAGAAGGCACGCGCAGGGATGTATCTTTAACGTCAGAAGCTTTTTCACCGAAAATCGCACGCAAGAGTTTTTCTTCTGGTGTCAGTTGCGTTTCGCCTTTTGGCGTTACTTTACCGACCAGCGTATCACCAGCAGTCACTTCCGCACCGATGTACACGATACCGGATTCGTCCAAACGTGCTAATTGGTTTTCAGCCAGGTTAGAAATATCACGCGTGATTTCTTCTGCACCCAACTTCGTATCACGTGCAACTGCAGACAACTCTTCGATATGAATCGATGTATAGCGATCATCCGCAACCACTTTTTCAGAGATCAAAATCGAATCTTCGAAGTTATAGCCGTTCCATGGCATAAACGCGATCAACATGTTTTGACCGAGCGCCAATTCGCCCAGATCTGTTGATGCACCATCAGCCAACACGTCACCCTTCGCTACGATATCGCCAACTTTAACGATAGGACGTTGGTTGATGTTCGTGTTTTGGTTAGAACGTGTGTACTTGATCAAGTTGTAGATATCAACACCGACTTCGCCCGCTTGCGCTTCCGCGTCATTCACACGAATAACGATACGGCCTGCATCGATGTAATCCACTTTACCACCGCGCAATGCTTGTACTGTCGTACCGGAGTCGACCGCTACAGTGCGTTCGATACCTGTACCGACGAATGCTTTTTCTGGACGCAAGCAAGGAACTGCTTGACGTTGCATGTTGGCACCCATCAACGCACGGTTCGCATCATCGTGTTCCAAGAATGGGATCAGGGATGCCGCAACAGAAACCACCTGACCTGTTGCCACGTCCATGTATTGAACGCGCTCTGGAGAAACCAAAATTGTTTCGCCAGCTTGACGAGAGGAAACCAATTCATCGCACAAACTACCATTCGCATCAATCGTCGCATTCGCCTGAGCGATGATGTAACGACCTTCTTCAATCGCGGACAAGTAATCGATCTGATTCGTGATCTTGCCGTCGATAACTTTGCGGTATGGTGTTTCCAAGAAACCGTATTCGTTCAAACGCGCATACAAAGCCAAGGAGTTGATCAAACCAATGTTTGGACCCTCTGGTGTTTCAATCGGACATACACGACCGTAGTGAGTTGGATGAACGTCACGTACTTCAAAGCCAGCACGTTCACGTGTCAAACCACCAGGTCCCAATGCAGAAATACGACGCTTATGGGTGATCTCTGACAATGGGTTAGTTTGATCCATAAACTGAGACAATTGTGAAGAACCGAAGAACTCACGGATTGCTGCAGAGATAGGCTTAGAGTTGATCAAGTCATGCGGCATCAAGTTGTCGGCTTCGGCTTGACCCAAACGCTCTTTAACTGCACGCTCAACACGGACTAAACCAGCGCGGAATTGGTTCTCAGCCAATTCACCTACGCAACGTACACGACGATTACCCAAGTGATCGATATCATCGACTTCGCCGCGACCATTGCGCAACTCAACCAAGATCTTAATTACGGACAAAATGTCGTCATCAGACAAAGTCATCGCACCAGTCAATTCATCGCGACCAATACGGCGATTGAATTTCATACGACCTACTGCGGACAAATCATAACGATCTTCGTTGTAGAACAAACCGTTAAACAAGGCTTCTACAGAATCTTCTGTTGGCGGTTCGCCAGGACGCATCATGCGATAGATCGCAACACGTGCTGCCATTTGGTCAGCCGTGTCATCTGCACGCAAAGTTTGGGAGATGTAAGCACCTTGATCGAGATCATTGGTGTACAAAGATTGAATATCAGTCACTTTTGCATCACGCAATTTGGCCAACAACTCTTCTGTCAACTCATCATTCGCGTTCGCAACAACTTCGCCGGTATCCGCATCAACGATATTTTTCGCCAATACGCGACCGAGCAAATAGTCTTCAGGCACAGAAATCATCTTGATGCCAGCAGATTCAATTTCACGCACATGCTTGGAATTGATACGCTTGTCTTTAGCGACGATCAACTTACCAGACTTATCGGAGATATCGAAACGCGCAACTTCACCGCGCAGACGTTCAGAAACGAATTCCATTTCTGCGCCATCACTATGCAATGAGAAGTTGTCGAACACGAAGAAATTCGCCAAGATCTGTTCATTGGTCATGCCGATCGCACGCAACAAAATCGTGACTGGCATCTTACGACGACGGTCAATACGGAAGAACAGAATGTCTTTTGGATCAAATTCAAAATCCAACCATGAACCACGGTAGGGAATGATACGAGCAGAGAACAACAACTTACCAGAAGAATGTGTCTTGCCGCGATCGTGTTCGAAGAACACGCCAGGCGAACGGTGCAACTGAGAGACGATAACACGCTCAGTACCGTTGATCACGAAAGAACCAGTGGTCGTCATGAGTGGCAATTCACCCATATACACTTCTTGTTCTTTCATTTCTTTAACGACAGGCTTGGTTGGAGATTCTTTATCGAGAATCACCAAACGCACTTTTGCACGCAAAGGAGATGCAAATGTCAAACCGCGCAATTGACATTCCTTGACGTCAAAGGCTGGATCGCCTAAAACGTAGGATAGAAATTCTAAACGAGCGAACCCATTGTGCGACACGATCGGGAAAATGGACGTGAAGGCTGACTGCAAGCCCTCATTTTTACGCGCAGACGGTGCTTTGTCGGCTTGCAAAAAGCCCAAATATGACTCGAGCTGGGTCGCCAGCAGGAACGGAACGTTGTGGACGTTAGCGCGTTTCGCAAATGATTTACGAATGCGCTTCTTCTCAGTAAATGAGTAGTGCATGGACACTCCGTGAGTGGCAAGGAAGGATGGAGAATTCAGATTTCAAAACTTTTTTCCAGTTAAATGACACGACAAGAAAAACCATCAAGAAACCTCAAGTCTCAGCCCTCACCTTAAGAGATTCGGCTTAGGAAATTTCAACAAACTACAATGAACCAACAATTCTGCCGCGAGAACGACAGAGAAGCCAAAGAGGAACCTTCTCTTGCAAGAAGATTCCTTACTTTGACTTAGGCAAACTCGAAAGTCCGCCAGTATAACACGGAATTACTTAACGTCAACTTTCGCGCCAGCTTCTTCCAATTTCTTCTTAGCAGCTTCAGCGTCAGCTTTTGCAACGCCTTCTTTAACTGCTTTTGGTGCGCCATCAACGAGGTCTTTAGCTTCTTTCAAGCCCAAACCTGTGATTTCGCGAACTGCTTTAATAACGCTAACTTTGTTTGCGCCAGCTTCTGCCAGAACTACTGTGAATTCTGTTTGCTCTTCAGCTGCTGCAGCACCGCCGCCAGCTGCTGGACCAGCAACTGCCATTGCAGCTGCAGAAACGCCGAATTTTTCTTCGAAAGCTTTAACCAAGTCGTTCAAGTCCATTACGGACATCGCGCCTACGGCTTCCAAGATATCTTCTTTACTAATTGCCATTTGAAACTCCTAATTTTTTAAAAAACATCGATTCAGTATTTGACGGAAACGTCAGCTGTTCGCTAATAAGCGATTAAGCAGCTTCTGCTTCTTTTTTCGCTGCCAAAGCTGCGAGGCCACGTGCGAAGCCGGATACAGGTGCCTGCATCATGCCTAACAATTGTGCCAACAGTACTTCGCGGCTTGGGATGCTTGCCAACGCAACAACACCAGCTTTGTCCAAAGACTTACCAGCATAGTTACCAGCTTTAACGACTAACTTGTCATTGCCTTTTGCGAAGTCATTCACGACTTTAGCTGCAGCAACAGCATCATCCGAGATCGCATAGATCAACGGACCTGTCATTTCGTTAGCCAGGCTTGCAAACGCAGTACCCTCTACAGCGCGACGTGCGAGTGTGTTTTTCAACACGCGCATGTATACGCCTTGAGCACGTGCTTGTGCACGCAATTGCGTCAAATGACCGACCTGGATGCCACGGTATTCAGCTACGACGATAGTCTGCGCAGTTGCTACTTTTGCAGAGACTTCAGCGACGACAGCCTTTTTGTCATTCAGATTGAGACTCACGGTCAACCTCCATTAATGATATTCAGTCGATACACCACAATGATGCATTTCCCTCATATCGTTTCGAACACGGCGTCCGAAGTTAGGAGCTTCACTGGGTTAGCAGTGGTCACTACAAAACTTGCTCGGGTACACCATCTGCGTTGGGCATCGAGAATCGCTTCTCAACAATTAACTTTTTAAACGGATTTAAAAAGCCCAACGGTCTTTGACACTCTGTTTGCTTTATTACCAAAGCAATTAATCACAAACAGCCCAAAGATGCGCCACTCACCAATGATGAGTGGACTTAATTCTTACTTTTTATTACGCAGACAAATTCACGTGATCTACGCGTACACCTGCACCCATGGTGGATGAGATAGAAACTTTACGCAGATAAACACCTTTACTTGTCGCTGGCTTAGCTTTATTCAAAGCGTCGATCAAAGCCAACAAGTTCGCTTTCAAATCGCCATCAGCGAAAGATTTACGACCGATTGTTGTGTGGATAATACCTGCTTTGTCTGTACGGTATTGAACTTGACCAGCTTTGGCATTCTTAACCGCTGTAGCAACGTCAGGCGTTACTGTGCCAACTTTTGGATTCGGCATCAAACCGCGTGGACCCAAAACTTGACCCAAAGTACCAACGATACGCATTGTATCTGGAGAAGCGATCACAACGTCAAATGGCATATCGCCAGCTTTAACGCGTTCTGCCAAATCTTCCATACCAACGATATCTGCACCAGCTGCTTTCGCTTCTTCAGCTTTTGCGCCTTGTGCGAATACAGCTACGCGAACTGTTTTACCTGTACCAGCTGGCAATACAACTGCGCCACGAACAACTTGGTCAGATTTCTTAGGATCAACACCGAGTTGAACAGAAACGTCGATAGATTCGTTGAATTTTGCAGTTGCGCATTCTTTGATCAACGCAATCGCATTATCAAATGGATACACTTTCAAACGATCTACTTTTGTTTTCAGCAATTTTGCTTTTTTAGATAACTTAGCCATTACAGACCCTCCACCGTGATGCCCATGGAACGAGCGGAACCTGCGATTGTACGCACGGCTGCTTCCATATCAGCTGCAGTCAAATCTTTTTGCTTAACTGTTGCGATTTCTTCGGCTTGTGCACGAGTGATTTTGCCAACCTTGTCTGTATGTGGTTTAGCAGAACCTTTAGTGATACCAGCTGCTTTTTTGATCATGTATGTTGCTGGTGGCGTCTTCATCACGAATGTGAAAGACTTATCAGCAAATGCGGTGATCACAACTGGAATTGGCATACCTGGTTCCATACCTTGAGTCTGCGCGTTAAATGCTTTACAGAATTCCATGATGTTCAAACCACGTTGACCCAATGCTGGACCGATTGGTGGGGATGGATTTGCTTTACCAGCTGGCACTTGCAGCTTGATAAAACCAATAATTTTCTTTGCCATGATGGCTCCTTCTATGATTGAGTGGTAGCGCCTTTTGTTCAGATAACCGAGCAAAAGGCTCCTCGCTTTTTCAC
>VFQS010000936.1_pt1 | contig 28904 bp, 31 predicted proteins | sample 3512361 | NCBI WGS metagenome assembly VFQS01 (sample SAMN10412375, study PRJNA504923) | tailings metagenome | isolation source: Relicate 1 Philex TSF3 active mining | place: Philippines
GAGACCACTGGATACGAAGAGAAATCAGTGGTCCCAGACTACGGATCAGAAGGTTAGAGGTTCGAGTCCTCTCGGGCGCGCAGAGCAAAAGACCCCCGAACCACGAAGGTGACGGGGGTCTTTGCTTTTCGAGATCTTAGAGCTTAGGAAGCAGCACGCCATTGATTGGGTGTGCGACCTGGTTATTGCCCTCATTGATGTCGACCTGAGCAAGGATGACGCTTGGGTTGACTCGCTTGGTGTCCTTATCGCGGAGCTTGAGAGTTGTTCCATCGAAGGCAACGCGGATGGTCGAACCTTCCGCAGTCTTGAGCTCTGCGCCATTAGCAGCAACTGCAGCCTCAGAGAGAATCGGTGCGCCGACAACTACGTGGTAGAGCAAAACCTTCTCAACTGTTGCGAATCCGAGGGATCGAACAGCTTCGTAGATCTTTCGCTCACGAGCAAGAGTCTTGCCGGTGAGGGCCTTTACCAACTTCTGGAAGGCGCGATCAGTTGGGATGAAGGCTGTGAGTTGGACGCTTCCGTCAGCAAGTGCCCAGACTGCGGAGTTTGGACGAGTTCCCATGACGTCGAGCGCCAAATAGGTGAGGACGTCGAAATCATTGAGATTGGTATCGAACTTGAAATCTGAGACGCCAAGAACATTGGTCAAGGCATTGATCCCGAGAGGTGCTTCACTGACTGCCACAGGTGTGGCCTCATCCTCTGCACGGGCTGCGGGAGTTGCCATCAAGAGTGCAGATGAGATGGCCGTCGCAGTGAAGACTGAGACGATTCGCTTTAGTTTCACTGAATTTCCTTTCTAACAGTTTGTGATTCATACGTGAAGAGAATCCTTAACGCACACTCAAAATAGGAGCTGAGTCTGTGAGAGCTCTGAATATCTCGTGACTTCAAACTGTGAAGACTCTGAAAGCTGAGAATCACATCTAAATTGCTAGAAATGTGTTGAGGCGAGTGGCTATTTGATCACAAATTTTTTGTCATCGAGCGCAAAGAGTGAACCGTCCTCAGCCGAAAACTCCTTGGCTTCAAAAACATATTCGCCGGGTTTCAATTCTGGCAAAGAGACCTCCCAGGCAGATCGATCCGGACAAGCGGCTGCAGCGGTCGTAAAACCTTCCTCGATTACTCTTCGATCCTTGAGCAGAGTCCAAACAACATTGGCCTCGAAGGTGCAGGCATTTCCGGAGATTGTCACTGGATTTGAGAGTTCGTCACCTTCCATGACGCTCTCAATCTGGATTGGATTGAGGACTTCGTAATCAGGTGCTCTGCTGAATTCTCCGGAAGTATCCACATGCCCTGCGAATGATTCGATAGGTTCACCGTTCACCGTGAATCTCACCTTCGTGACCCGATCCGTGAGTTCAGTAAGCGTCCAAACCAATTGATCGATCGCACGCTGCTCACCTTCACTACCGACATTCAACTTTCCTAGCGAGAAATCGATGGTTGCAAGTGAGTCGGAATAGGTGACGGAGAGAAGGCTGTGCGACCCGTCCCAGAGATTGAAGTAGTCGGGATCCTTGGGAGTTATTGCCCCCGAGATGAGCTGAGAGATGATGAACTCCGGTAGGTCATCTTGTTCTTTGAACTCCTGGACTTCACTAAAGAGTTTGAAGCCACGCGGGGTATCCGCAACGAAGAAGATCTTCGCATCCACAGTCCTCGGGGTTGCCTCTGTTGAACAGCCAAACAAGAGGAAGGCAGCGAGAAGCAACCCTAAGAACCGTTTCATTTCAAACCTTTCCTCATAGCGAACTACTAAGCAGACTATTGCGCTAGATAACCACCATCGACGGCGTAGTAGTTACCGGTCATGAAGGAAGCTTCGTCTGAGGCCAAGAAAGTCACAAGAGCTGCAACTTCATCAGATTCACCCAATCTCTTCACTGCGTGCATCTGTGCGATGGGCTCCAAGGCTTCCTTTGGCAGTGCGCCAAGGAGTGGAGTGTTGATGAATCCTGGACCGACGGCGTTGACACGAATTCCTTGGGTTGCGTACTCCAGCGCTGATGCGCGAGTAAGGCCAACGACTCCATGTTTTGCTGCGACATAGCCGGATGAATTTGCAAAACCGACTTGACCCAGAATCGATGCGATGTTGACGATGGAACCGCCACCAGACTTCAGCATCGCCGGAATCTGGTTACGCATGCAATAGAAGACTCCATCAAGGTTGATGGATAGGACCTTTCGCCATCCAGCAACGCTCTGATCCGCAGTCGGTGCTTGATCCCCGCCGATTCCAGCGTTATTCACCGCGATATTGAGGCCGCCAAGTTTGGACACCGTCTCAGTGACGGCTTTAGCGACTTGAGCCTCATCCGCGACATCCGCCACGAGAGCGATCGCTTTGCCCCCTTGTGCAGTGATTGCATCGGCAACTTTCTGCGCGACCTCTATCTTCAAATCCACCACAGCAACAGCAGCGCCCTGCTTTGCCAACATCAAGGAACATGCCTCACCGATGCCTGAACCACCTCCGGTTACGAAGGCAACTTTTCCTGATAGATCGATCATTCGAGACTCCTCACCCTCTTGTCTTTCCGTTGTCTCATTTACAACTATCGTCAATGAGAATAGCCCCACTACCTCGTTTCCGATAGTGGGGCTAACCCTTTTCACACTGCGATTTTGCCGAGCACTTCATGAGTCCATCACGAGAAATTTGGGATGAGGACTCCGTTTATGGGGTGGATCACTTGATAGTTGCCTGCATTGGTGTCAACGCGAGAGAGAATCACTCGCGGATTGATTCGTTTGCGATCCTTGTCACGCAACTTCAATTCGGTTCCGTCATAGACCACTCTGAAAGTTTGCTCCCTTGGCGTAGTGAGGAGTGTGTCATTGGCAGCCAAAACATCCTCGGCCAGGAGTGGATCTCCAAAAACCAGGTGATAGAGCAAGATTTGATTGAGCTTATCCGTACCAAGAGTGCGAGCAACTTCATAGATTCGTCGTTCCCTGGTGTAGCTGACGCCAGTGAGTGATTTGACGAGCTTCTTGAAGGCGCGATCCGTTGGAAGGAAGGCAGTCATTGGGAAATAGCCATCGGATAGCCGCCAAAGACGGGTATTTGGCCGCTTTCCCATCACATCGAGTGTGAGAAAGGTGAAGATGTCGAAATCGGAGAGATCGTCATCGAAGGCGAATTCATCGACTTTGAGGACGGTGGTCACTGCGTTGATTCCTATACCTGTCTCACTATCAGTGAACTCGATCGCGTTGACAGTTGGCGGGACCGCAAAAGTAGCTGAGACGAGAGCCGCAGCAGTGAAGTGGGTGAAGATCCGCTTGATTTTCACTTAGATTCCTTTCGGATTTTTGTAGTTCCGCATAGGGAACGAATTGATGTGTCCAAAAGGTATTGAGTGACCGCTTGGGATACATGGGAGCGGAGTCACAATTGACACGCAAGATGCTCAATTTTCCTCATCCCAATCCGTCCCAAAGAGTTGAATAGGTCGGATCTGTGGGAGTCGGTAAAGTAGGGCCGTGCTACTCGCCCGAAAGACTTTCTCTGGAACTGTGATGCTCATCGGCGGCTTGATTGGTTTCGTCGCTTCCTTCTTGCTGACAATCGACAAGATCAAGTTGCTCAAAGACTCACAATTCGTGCCTTCCTGCAATATCTCAGAGACGCTCAACTGCAAGAGTGTGATGCTCTCGGAACAGGCGGAGGTCTTTGGCTTCCCGAATTCCTTGATCGGTATCGCTGCCTTCGCGATTTTCATAGCCTTAGGTGTTGCGCTTCTCGCGGGAGTTACTTTTCCTGCCTGGTTCTGGCGCACTGCGCTCGGCGGGACCGTCCTTGCAGTTCTCTTCTCCCATTGGTTGGCCTTTCAAACCACCTTTGAGATCGGCGCACTCTGTCCCTATTGCATGGTCGCTTGGGTCGGAACGTTCTTCATCCTTTCGAGCGTGATCCAAGAGCTCTTGCGCCCGAAGTTCGATCACGAGGAGGGTTCCTACGAAGTTGAGAAGATCGCGATGTTCATGCCGATCTTCCACCTGCTTTGGGCGGGCCTCCTGATCGGTGCCGCTTTCGTTGGAGTCGCGTAGTTGGCGAAAGTCCTTCTCACAGGATTCGAACCTTTCGCAGGAGCGACGAAGAATTCTTCAGCCGAAGTAGTCCGCTGGATCGGTGAACAATCGCTAGACCATCTAGTCATTGAGATCCTCCCGGTCGAGTATCAGCGATCAGTGAGTGAATTGATCAGAGTTATCGAAGAACAAGAGCCAGACATCGTCCTATCACTTGGTCAAGCAGAGGGACGCTCGAAGATCTCACTGGAACGAATTGCGATCAACTTGGATGATGCGGCGATTTCCGACAACGCTGGTGAAATTCGAAGAGATACTGCAATCCGCTCTGATGGAGCACCCGCATATTTCACCAATATTCCAATAAGGGAAGTGCTCACTTCCCTGACTTTGGCTGGTCATTCCGCAGAAATCTCACTGAGCGCGGGAAGTTTTGTTTGCAACCATGTCTTCTACGAGGTGTTGCATCACATCAATCGAACCGAGCCAAAGAAGAGGATTTGGATGGAGTTTGTCCATCTTCCGCTTGTTGATGAACAGAGCGATGAATTCCCGGGAAAGCCAGTCATGAGCGTTGAACGTCAGGGAAGAGCGGTCGCAGCTTTGATTGAAGAGTGTAAGAGGTTGTTTGAGGCTAGCTCCTTAGTGTGATGAAGAGGAGTTTTCCGCTATCGGTTGAGGCGATCAGTTCACCATTCGCGCCAATTTCAAGGTCGCGGACCCGCTCGCCGATATATTCACGTTGAACTTCAACGATCTTTCGCGGTGAATCGGCTTTCAGGAAGATCAGCGACTCCTCGGCCAACGTTCCCATGACCATTGAACTCTTCAACTCCCCCCATCTGGTACCTGCTGGAAGTTGCACCAATTCCGTTGGAGCAACAGAGGGCACCCATGCGATGAGTGGCTTCTCGAAACCTTCATGAGAACCTGGATTATCGGGACGAACATAATCACCTGGCCCGTAGGCAGCGCCAAGTGTGACGAATGGCCAGCCATAATCCTTCCCACTCTCAATGAGATTGATCTCGTCACCACCTCGTGGGCCATGTTCGGAGATGTAGAGGTTCTTTCCAAGAAGGAGTATTCCTTGGGGATTTCTATGCCCCTCTGAGACTTGTTGGACTCTCTTGGAAGTGATCTTGAAAACTCCACCGAGTAATCCACGAGCAGAGCGGTCATTGATCTTGCGAAACCCGAGATCTCCTGTTGTCAGATAAGCAGACTTCTCATTGATGATCTCTATTCGTCCGGCAGCATGTTGGACTGCTCCCACAGGGACACAAGGGCTACCACGGAACCATCGCTCCCTCTTCTTCAATCCTTGCTTAGTTACTGAATCAGAACTTCGATCCAAGGTGTATCGAAAGACTACAAGTCGAACGCAATTTCCAGAATTCGATAATTGTGGATAGGAGATCAAGAAGTCGATTCGTCCCTCAGTCTCGCTCAGTATCGCAACATCGGTAGGGCCGAATCGTGAGTCGCGTTGCCGTTCTTTAGCGGTAGAGATCTTCCCACGTGGTGAGAGATCTCCGTTCGAGTATGTGAAGAGCGTATCCCCACGCTCACCACCTGCGAGATAGATACTTCCATCGGCTCCGATAGTGAGCGCTGCTCCTCGAGCTCCTTCAACTTGAGTGCTCCTTAGGTCGATGGATTGGATCTCAAGCATTGAGGTTGCCATTGAAGGCAGCGCTAAATGGATAGCAAGAATCATTGAGAAGGGGAGAAAGAAGGAACCCCGAGAGATCCGCATGGAGCGAATTCTCGGGGTTCGGCTAGAACTTCGCCAGTTAACTGCGCAAGTACTTTGCGAACTCCCTGAAATCGTTGACCATGAAGTCGATCTCCGCCTGCTTATGCGCGAAGCTGATCAACCATTGTTCATCAAGTCCTGGCGGACTCATGATGTTGTGGTTGACCGACCAGAGGAAGGAGAGTTGAGCAAGGTCGAAATCAGTTGCCTTGTAATCGCGGTAATTGCGCACCGGCGAGGTTGACCAGGTGGTGCAACCCTTGACTCCAAAGCCAACTGAGTGAGCTGGAAGTTCATACTCTTCGATGATCTCGCTGATCCGAGCGAGAGCTTGGCGATTGAAAGCTTCTGCCTCATCGAGAGTCTCTTTCGTTGCGACCTTATCCATAGCAATGATCGAGGCGACACCGAGAAGGTGACCATTGAAGGTTCCAAGATGCGCCATCTTGCCTTCGGAAATGGTGTCCATGACTTCCTTCTTGCCACCGAATGCAGCAAGTGGGATTCCGCCACCAATGGACTTCGCTAAACAGATCAAATCTGGCTTGACGCCAAGTCTTTGTGCAGCGCCTTGATATCCAGCAGTAAGACCAGTCTTCACTTCATCGAAGATCAAGACGATTTCATACTGATCGCAGAGTTCACGGACCCTTTCGAGGTATCCCTGGTCTGGAAGGACGATTCCGATGTTCTCCATGACAGGTTCCAAGATGAAGCACGCAATCGTTGAAGCATGCTTCTTGAAGACTCGCTCCAATGCATCAGCATCGTTATAAGGAACGACATGTACTTCGCCAGGAACGGCCGTGTTTATAACGACTGGAGTTGGATCTGAGGCAGGGCCGGCTTGATCAAGTGGAGGCTTCACCGAGACTGAAAGAGCGTCGTAGCTTCCGTGGTAACCACCCTCAAGCTTCACCACTCCTTCGCGACCGGTATAACCACGGGCGGTTCGAATCGCATACATCGTCGATTCAGTGCCGGAGTTGGTGAAACGAATCTGGTCGATATTGAAGCGACGGCACATACGTTCGGCAGCGTCACGAGTCCATGGTGACGGGGTGACAAAGAGGGTGCCCACTTCGAGCATCTTCTTGACCTCATCGACGACAACTGGATTGAGGTGACCGGCGAGCATCGCTCCGAATCCCATGGAGAGGTCGAGGACCTTGCGGCCGTCGACATCTTCCATCCACGCGCCCTTGGCAGACTTGATGGAGATCGGGAACGGATCCCAATGCTGGAATGATGATTGAACACCGAGGGGTGCAGTGAGCTTTGCTGTGGCGTTTTCCTTGCCAGAGTTCGCAACGCTCTGATTGAAGAGGTCCCATTGTTCTTGCAGGGCCTTTTCCATCTTTGAATGCGGGACTGGAGTTGATTTCCCAGTCAGGATACGAAGAGTCTCAGGATGATTCTTGGGGGCAAACATGGGGTTTGTTGTACAGTCAAAGACGATTCGCATTGTGCGAACCGGTTAATTGATGTGCACGCTCCTTGCGTTCTTTCCTTAGTAAGTTTTAACGATCACTTTTGTCATCGTTAAAAGGTGAGGTTACCAGACCTATCTTTTTCGGCAACTGTTCGTTTTTTTACGCGGGAAATCACGATTTCAACTGGGATAGATAACGCAGGACTTGGGCAGTTGGCTCCTCATTATCGGAACCGGTGGGGTTGTCGCTTACTTTCACGATAACGGTCCGAGTTGATCGATCGACATAGATGAATTGGCCATGTAGACCCAGCGCCATCACAGTATTCGGATATGGATGCCAAACTTGCGCTGCATATCCCCAATCGTGATCGAGCGTCGTAACAGGTGTCGTCATCCTCTCTAACCACTCTTTGCTGATCACGCGAGTGGATCCGGAATAGCCACCATTGAGGAAGAGAAGACCAACACGTGCATAATCTCGAGCGCTCGCATTGAAGCAACAGAAGGTCTTTTCGGTGCCGTCGATACGATCGACATTCCACGTCGCCGGAAATTCAGTTCCGATCTTCTCCCAGACCTGTTCTTGGAAGTAATCGGCAACACGCATTCCCGTCACCTTCTTGATGATCATGCCGAGCATCTGGGTATCGACGCTTCGATATTCAGAATCACTCCCAGGTTCGAATGCCATCTTGCGATTGTTCTTCATGAACCAGTCGATATCGGTTGTGGCATACATCTGAGCGATGGCAACTCCCCAACCTTGAGGACCGGTCGGATAGTTGTCAGATACCCCGACTCCCCCTTGCATATCAAGAAGCGTTCTGATGGTGACTCGATCGAAACTGGTCTCATTCGCAAGGTCCGGGAAGTAATCGATGAAACGATCCGATTCCGAGATCTTGCCTTCTTCGATCAACCGCCCTATGAGCAACGATGTCATCGTCTTTGCGACTGAGTAAGAAGGGAATTGTGTCGAACCGGTAAAACCGTCTCGGTACCACTCATGGGTGAGGACACCATTTCGAATTACGAGGAATGCGTTGGTGTTGGTTTGCGTGAGGAAGTCATTGAAGGGAACTACCGCTCCGTCGTATTTCACCTCTGCCGGCATCTCTTCATCACCGATAGGTAAATCGATGGGATTGGAGGATTCCTTTATCTCATGCCACGGCATGAGCGTTGGAGTCTGTGAGGCTGGCGCAAGACCGAGGCGGATTGCTGCGATTGGCTCCGGGTATCGGATCACTTTGGTGAATGTGAAGAGCGCGAGATAGAGCGCAAGGAGTGAAATAACGGTATTTCGAAGGATCCGCATGGTTTTACGCATGGGAAGAAGTCTAGGAGTGGGCCAATCTGATCTCTTGGGACGCGACTGCGGAGAGTTCTGCTGTGTCGTGGGTAGCGATGACCATGATCGATCCGGAGAGCGCGATCTTGGAAAGATAAGTTGCTATCACTTTGGAATGGTCTTCATCTTGAGCAGAGAGCGGTTCGTCGAGGAGATAGAGCGGCACTTCACGCGTCAGCGCAATTGCAAGAGAAACCCGCTGCCGTTCGCCACCAGAGAGTTCAAGGACCGATCGGGAGAGAAGATGTTGGAGATCGAGCTCCTTGGCCAATGATTTCAATGAACGAACTTTCGATGTCTTGCCAGCTTGAGCTGCAACCAGCTCCAAGATCTCTTGAACCGAGAATGCAAGGACGAATTCGTTGCGCTGCAAGAGAACTGAGCGAACTTTCGACAACTCATGGGATGAGAGTGAGGTCATATCCCGGTTCGCCAATGTGATCTCACCAGCGAGAGGTTTGAGATCCCCGGCAAGAGTGGCGAGCAGCGTGCTCTTGCCAGAACCATTGGCTCCTTCTAAGAGCGTGATGGAGCGATCGATGAAGGTCGCAGTGAAGTCTTCGATGATCAATCGATTATGACGCTCGACTGAAAGACCCTTGATGGAAAGTGTCATCGTTCTTGCCAAACTCGTTGCGATCTCAGCGCCCAGATCAGAATCGGTGCGGCAATGAGTGCGATCACGAAACCGATGGGAAGTTCTTGTGGAAAGAAGACTCTCCGCGCCAAGGTATCTGCAAAGAGGATGATGTTCGCTGAGATGAGTGAGGCTGTCGGTAGGAGCGAGCGATTGCGCGGTCCAATGAGGACCCTTGCGATGTGAGTGCTGGCAAGGCCGAGGAAGGCGATGGAGCCAATACTGCTCACCGTTGCTGCAACGAGAACCGTGATTGCCATGAAGGTGAGGGTTCGTAATCGATTGAGATTCACGCCGATATGCCTCGTTGTTGCTTCACCGAGCGAGAGGAGATCCAAGCCGGATGTGATGAAGAAGATCAACGGAAGCGCGATCAGAAGCGAGATTCCGATCGTGATGAAGGCGCTCCAATCAGCCAGAGCCAATGAGCCGAAGGACCAGAATGTGAAGGAGCGGATATCGTTTCGATCGAGGAGCGCGATCGCTGCACCAACAAGAGCAGTACTGATGGCAGTCATTGCGATTCCATTGAGAATGAGGATGAGTGCGGATCTACCGTTACTGAGCCAAAGAATGGTCAGCGCTCCCATCAGCGCTCCAAGGATCGCAAAAGGAACGGTGGAGATGCTTCCCACCTCTGCGACGCCAATCAGGACACCAACAACTGCTCCCAAGGCAGCGCTGCTACTCAGTCCAAGGAGAGATGGCTCAACGATGGGATTGATGAAGATTCCTTGAGTGAGCGCCCCTGCCAGAGCAAGAGTGATTCCAGCAAGAAGTGCAGTTGCGACTCTAGGAACTCTGATCTCTGTGATGATGGTCGAGTTCGCTTCGCCCCAGAAGAGTGCGATTGGAATCAGCAACGCTAGGAGAAGGAGATTGATCCCGATAATGATCGACTTCGACCTTCTAGCCATAGATCGCTCGGTTCAATTTCCTGATCAAATCAGGGGTCCGTGCTCCAAAGGAGAGGAGCAATGAATCGTCGACAGTGATCACTGGAATCGAAGGGTCGATCCCGGGCAACTTCCTAAACTCCTCGATTCCACCGACAGATTCGAGGCCAGCGCTCATCAGGAGGTAGTGATCAGGATCGAGACTCAAGATCGCTTCACTATTGATGGGTGTAAAGGGGTTCTTGTAGAGAGTGGATCCAAGATCGATCCCACCAGCAGCTTCGATCATCTCATCGGCACCAGAACCTTCGCCACCGACGAGAAAGATGCCGTTACTGCCACGAAGGTAGAGAAAGAGAATCCGAGCGGAACCTTCTTCGACGACTCTCAATCCTTCTTCTAGAGCCAGATTCAACTCCAGACCACGATCACTCTGACCGATCGAAGAGGCAATCAGTTCCACCTTCTTCTTGATACTTGCGATTTGGAAACTCTCTGGGATTTCAACGACGCGAACACCAGACTCTTGGATTTGTCGGATCGAACTCTTGGGCGAGGTATTTGGATCCACAATCAAGAGATCAGGGCTCTCTGCGAGGACCTTCTCTGCAGAGAGATCATGACCATTTGTGACGATGGGGATGAAGGCGAGCTCCTTGATTTCACTGGCGATATCCCGACCTACGAGGATCCCTTGCAATCCCATCGCGACGATCAGTTCAGCGACACCATTTCCCACTGCAACCACTCGCAAGGGTGCGTCACCGACGAAGGCATCATCGAGTTTGGTCATCGAGGCGGCCCTGATCTCAACGAGATCACCTTGCGCATCTTGATTAGAACAACCAGAGATAAGGATCAGGCTGAGAACGAGAAGAGCGTTGAGAAGCCTTCGCACATCGGAATCCTTCCATAGTGGGAATGGCAATGAGGCGACACTTCTACTCTGATTGTCGGATAGCGACCGTCGCAAGCCGATCTATCCTCTTCTATATGGGATCGCGAAAGTTTGTCGCTTCTTTGATACTCCTGCTGCTTTCGCTCGTTGTCACGAATTCTTCACATGGCGCAGTTCTCTTTGGATCGAAGAATCAAAGGTTGGAAGTGGGTAAGACGAAGATCTCTTCCGGTGACATCGTGACAGTGAAGGGAAAGCGATTTGATCCAGAGGTTGGTCTCTATCTCTCGTTCTGCAAGATCCCTAACCCTGGAGAGCAACCAACTCCTTGTGGTGGCATCAATATGGAAGAGAGATCGAATACAGGATATTGGATCTCATCTAATGCGCCCAGTTATGCGAAGGGCCTCACCATTCCGTTCAAGAAGAACGGTTCATTCCAAGTCAAGCTCAAGGTAGATCGAATGATCGGTGAGTATCGCTGCGGAAAGAATGATTGTGCGGTGACGGTGCGAGCTGATCACCTACGGACCGGTGATCGAAGCCATGACCTTTTCATACCCATCAATTTCAAGAAGTAAAGAAACCATAGCCGAAGGAAAGAGAAGAGAATGAAGAAAGCACTCGTCGCAGTACTAGCACTCGCATTATGGGGAGGAGCTCCCATCTTGCCTGCATCAGCGGCGGCAAAGGTGAGCCTGAGTAAGAGCACCGATCTCGCCTTCGAAGGCGAGAAGGTGACGCTTACGATCACGGATTTTCCTGCCAAATCAGGGCTCTACATCTTCCAGTGCGTCCAACCTGCAAATGGTGGAGCGCTCCCTGATCTGAAGGCGTGTAACAGCGCAGACCAACTCTGGATCACAGCCTCGGGGCGAGGGAGTTTCCTTCCAACAGCACCAGAGATCTCTATCCGCTTGGTCGGCAAGTTCTCAAACTTCGATTGCACCGTCGATAAGTGCGCTCTCTTCCTCCAATTCGACCGTCTGGCTGCAGATGATCGCAGTGAGGATCAATTCATTCCTTTGACCTTCAAGAGCGCGACGAGTGAAACCTCGACGCCTGTCGTCATATCGGAACCTGCAGCGCAAGGGATCGGAAAACTTCGCACCTCGTTACGAGTTGGCCAGACTCTTGCACTCCCTGCAACGAGCGATAAGGGTGTTCAAGTCGCATACCGCCTCAAGAGTCCGAAGATCTGCTCTCTCACTGGAACCGCGCTGAAGGCGAAGAAGAGCGGTCTATGCAGAGTCGATGCCTATGCAGCACCTTCACAAGGAGTTGCGATGTTCGCACAGGAATTGAAGATCAAGGTGCAGAAGAAGAGGTAGTAGAGTGGCGTGTGATGAGCGCGCCAGGTGAAATCATGTTCCGAGAGATCAACGAGATCCCTCGGATGTTGAGAGAGATTGCTGGCTCGTTCGATTCACGGCACCCGGCTCTCTCGTTACTCAAGGATAGAGATTTCACCAACGTCGTCATCCTTGCACGAGGTACATCTGATAACGCCGCACATTTCTTCAAGTATCTGATCGAAACCAAGTTGGGCCTGCCTTGTGGTTTGGCATCTCCATCTGCCGCGACGATGTATCACGTCCCATTCAAGTATTCAAAGACTCTTCTGATCGCATTGAGTCAAAGTGGACAGTCAACCGATCTCTTGACCTTCGCAAAGAGTGCGCAAGCAGGTGGCGGATTTCTCTTGAGCATCACCAATGATGCAACTTCACCACTTGCGGCGATCTCTGATATCCATCTACCGATCCTTGCTGGACCCGAGATCGCAGTTCCGGCGACGAAGTCCTATGTAGGTCAACTCATGATCTCCTACCTGCTTGCATCAGCGTGGGCGAATGAGAGTGCCGCCACCGAAGAGATCATCGCCAATTCCGAGAAGTTGCTCGCAAGAAACGGGTCAATTGCTGACTTTGCATCGACGATCGACCTCTCTAGACCACTTTTCGTCCTGGGTAGAGGGTTCTCATATCCCAATGCGAAGGAATTCGCTCTCAAACTCCAAGAGACATGTTTGATTCCAGTTCAAGGAATGTCTTCCTCTGATTTCCTCCATGGCCCGATCGCTTCTTTGAGCGATGATGCACAGGTCGTCTTCATTGCACCAGAGCATCTACCGAAGGAATCCTTTGGTGAAGCTCCAACAAAGATCCGGGCAATCACAAAGGACCTTTACTGGATCGGTAGCGCGCTCTTCAAGGAGTCGGGTGAACGCCACCTGGATTCCGTTCTAAGTAGTTCCGAAGTCGTTGCATCGATAACGGATGCGCTGCTCTTCCAGGAAGTAACCCACTTTCTTGCCACATCGAATGGGCTTGACCCAGATTCGCCGCGGGGCCTTAGCAAAGTCACGATCACTCGTTAATAGATCGCGTGAGAGGCGATAGTCCTCTCCTTCCCATTATGAGATGATCGCACCATGGCTCGCGCAGCATCTTCGACGAAGAAGCACAAGCATGTCGAATTGCGCGAGAAGCTTCAAAATAAGTTTGCTCGACTCAAACCGCATTCGCAGATTCCTTCAGCGAGACAATTAGCGACAAGCTACGGCGTCTCGACGATGACGATCCGACAAGCTCTCTCAGCGCTACAGAGCGATGGCTTCATCTACACGATCCCAGGATCTGGAACCTATGTCGCTGGTGAGAAACTTTCGAAGAGATTGGTCTTCACATCCTTCTCGGAGGAGATTCGTGAGAAGGGAATGACGCCAACCTCGGTGATCATCAAGGCAGAGCGAGTTGCTGTCACTAAGAAGAAACTCGCAGACTTGCTACAGATCCCAGTCGGTGAATATGCCTATCGGATCATGCGTGTTCGTCTTGCAGATGGCGTTCCATTGGCGATCGAAGATACCCATGTGCCTTGTGAGAATGCGCCCGGTCTTTTGGATCAAGAACTCAAGGGTTCGCTCTATGACGTCTTCAAAGAGGTCTATGAAAGGCCCGTCGTTCGCGCAGATTCTGTGGTCTCACCGATGCTCCTTGATAAGGAGCAAGCAGCGTTACTCGATGCGCCAGTGAACACTCCATCACTGATGTTCAACCTCACTGCATTCGATATGCGTGGTCGAACCATGGAGCATTGCGTTTCGGTCAAACGCGGTGATAAATACGACTTCAAATTCAGCATCCAGGCTTAATCGAGCGCTGAGATGAATCCCTTCGTCAGAAGGTATGGATTGGTGATCGCAGTTCCGATGCAGACTGACCATGCACCAGCTTCAAAGGCTTGATTCATCTCTTCCGGTGAGCTGTATCCACCTTCGGCAATGATCGGCACCTTCACTCGTTGCGCCAACTCTCGAACCAATTCGATGTTTGGTAACTCGGGTGCAGGTTCGTCGGTATAGCCAGAAAGGGTGGTAGCGATCGATTCACATCCCAATCCTTCAGCGATCAAACCTGCTTCTAAGGTGTCAATGTCGGCAAGCAATGGAATCGATGTATGCCTGCGAACTTCCTTGATGAAATCTTCCAACGTGAGATTCTCGGGGCGTAGACGCTGGGTCGCGTCGATTGCGATGATCGAAGCTCCGGCAGCCTCCAGGTTGAGGACATCCTCGATGAGGGGAGTGATGAAGATCGGAGAAGTGGAGAGGTATCGCTTGACCAGACCGATGATCGGAACTGAGGTCAGTTTTGAAATCGCGGCGACATTCTCGACACCACGAGCACGAATCCCGATCGCTCCCGCGTCGACGACAGTTTGGGCCTGAGCTGCAATGAACTCAGGAGTATCGATAGCGACACCATCGGGGACCTGACATGAGACGACCAACCCACCTTTGAGTCGCGCGAGGTCGGAAACGATGGGTTGATTTGATATCGAAACGTTACTCAAACCCACCCCTTTGACCTATTGACTTATAGGAACCTTACTATAGTTTTTGATCACTGGTCTAGAGCGGTTTAACGCCGTGTTAGACCGCCAAACCTAGTGATCCTTCACTGTAAGGAGAGGAAGAGGAAAGATGCGGTTACGCAAACTATTTACAGCTGCGCTCGCGATCGGTGCCCTCGTCGGTGGCGTTGCAGTTGTTCCAGCCCAAGCCGCGACAGAGGTCAAGATGATCCTCTGGCCCGGGCCAGAGGGCGAGGCGATGCAGAAAGTCGTCGACGCCTATAACGCAGGTCAAGGCAAGAAGGATGGCGTCGTCGTAAAGCAAGTCCTTCTCAGCCGCGATAACACCTTCGCAAAGGAAGCTGCGTTGATGAAGGCGAAGTCCTCCGAATATGACATCTACTTCACAGCGTCATATCTCGTCGGACAACACGCGCCTTACCTAAGTGAACTCAAGGGAATCAACAACTCCCGCTACCTCAAGGCTTCGATCGATGGTCTCAAGGTCGGTGGCAAGCAGATGGCACTTCCTCTCGATACCAGCTTGCACTTCATGTACTACCGAACCGATCTCGTTGAGAGCTTGAGCAGCGCAGCGAACACTGCAAAGTACAAGGCGATCTCAAAGGAAGTCCTTGGTAAGGAACTCTCACCAAAGACAAATCCTGAGAAGTGGAATTGGGATGATGCGCTCGCAACCGCGGCGTTCTTCACACAGAAGTACAACCCAGACTCACCGACCAAGTACGGCTATGCACTTCCAGCAAAGAACTTGCTCTACAACACGATGATCTGGAATGACGTCCTTTGGGGTCTTGGTGGAAATTGGTTCAAGGGTGGAAAGCCAGCGATCAACACCAAGGCTGGCCGTGCTGCGATCGATGTCTATCGCACCATCTACACCAAGGAACTCACCTCTCCTGAGTCATCACAATGGGAGTATGCAGAGACCAACGCAGCACTCACATCCGGTAACGCGATGATGGGTCTGCAGTGGAACGCTGCATATTCTGAGCTCAGCACCACTGGTTCCACCGCTGGAAAGGTCGGCATCGCCGTCCCACCAGGGAAGGGACAACGCACCCACGTTCACGCTCTTGCAGTCGGTTTGAACAAGTACAGCAAGAACCAAGCTGCGGCGACGAAGTGGATGAAGTACCTCTCGACGATCGGTGCGATGCAGGATTACGCAGATGCAGGTGGCGTACCTTCGATGCCAAAGATCCTCGAGACCATGGTCGATAAGAATGCTTCCTTCGCGAACATCATCGAGTACGCCGGCAAGTACGGTTATGCCGAAGCAGGCGGTCCTCGTGAGTTCGATATCTATGCGAAGTTGGCAGAAGTCCTCAGCCCAGCATGGGTCGGACAGAAGACTGCAGCAGAGGTAGCTAAGGCCGCCGATGCTGCTTTGAAGAGCCTTCAGAAGTAAGTAGGTTCTTCACCTCGCGATTGAATGAAGGATGGTTGGTCCCAGGTGGGCCAGCCATCCTTCATCATCTTTTGATGATCATTCTTGATTAGCTTCTATTAGAACAAGAGGTTCAAAGACAATGATGCGACAGCGACAAGATCGCCTATCGGCTCTTGTCCTCGCCTCACCGCTTCTGATCTTCTTGGCAGTCTTGGTCGTCTGGCCGATCTATCTTGGAGTCAAGACCTCCCTATCGCGCGATCTCTTGAGTGAATTTGAAGTAACTCCTGCTGGACTTGAGAACTATCGGGCAGTCCTTGCAGCTCCTGATTTTTGGAATGCGCTGCGATTTACGATCCTCTTTGCGATCGTCGTAACGATCTTCGAAGGCATCCTCGGCTTCATCCTCGCCTTGGTATTCGATCGTAAGTTCCCCGGGAAACGAACCCTCTTCTCGATGATCCTGGTGCCGATCATGGTGGCACCTTCGCTGATGGCGGTCATGTACCGTCTGATCCTCAATGAGAATATCGGCATCATCCCCGGCTTCCTACAGAAATTCGGTTGGGATATCTCGATCTTCGACCAAAGATACGTCTTCTTCACCCTCGTCGCCCTTGATGCGATCCAGTACACCTCATTTGCATTCCTTCTCGTCTATGCCGCGCTACAGAACATTCCGCAAGATATCTATGAATCCGCGGCAATCGATGGAGCGAAGTATCGACAGGTGATCTTTAGGATCACTATCCCGATTCTCAAACCAGCGCTGGCGATCATTGCCATGCTTCGATTGATCGATTCCTTCCGCACCTTCGACACCATCTATATCCTCACCGGCGGAGGACCTGGTGTAAGTACCCAGACCATCGGCATCTACATCTATAAGACAGCATTCATCACCGGTGATTTCGGATTGGCCTCCGCGGCATCGGTCACGCTCGTCCTACTCCTAGCGCCGCTGATGCCATGGATCATCAAGCAGTTCCGTTTGGATGTCCGATGAAGCGCAACCTCTGGGCAACCTTCGTCGCCGGCTTCTTCGCGTTCATCTTCATCCTTCCACTCCTCGGTGCGATCTATACATCGCTCCGGACAGATAACGCGATTGCGAGCGGTCCCTTCGTCTGGGAGTTCGATCGGGAGTGGAGTCATTACAAGAATGCGATGGGAGCTGCCGGTTATGACTTCGCCAGCTTCTTCCAAAACAGCATCTTGATCTCCATCGGAACAGTGATCTTGACGGTATTCATCAGCTTGCCTGCCGCATATTCGATCGTCCGACTTGGATTCGGTGGTGGTTGGTTGCTTCGAATCGCGCTCGGACTTCGCATCCTCCCCGCAGTCTTCTTCATCATCCCGTTCTACAAACTCTTCACCAACTTGATGTTGGTCGATACGGTCAGAGGTTTGATCCTTGCGAACACCTTTGTCAACATCACCTTGGCGCTATTGATCTTCTCGAGTTCGATCAAGGATCTCCCCTATGAGATCGAAGAGGCGGCGCATGTCGATGGCGCAGGAGTCTTTCGGACCCTCACCAGCATCGTCCTTCCATTGATGGGACCTGGTCTCGCTGCTGTAGGAGTGCTTACTTTCATCTTCTCGTGGTCGGACTATCTCTTCGCGGTCGTTCTCTCATCAAGTGAGGCGACGCCTGTGACGGTGGGAGCTGCGAACTTCGTGACGAGTTACGGTGTTCGCTGGGGCGATATCTCCGCTGCGGTCACACTCTCGGTATTGCCGCCTTTGATCTTTGCAACGTTGGCGCAGAAATATCTGGTCAAAGGTCTTTCGTCAGGAGCGATCAAAGGTTAGTAACGGCACCACTTGAGAAGTGGTGGTGCTCCATCGGGAAAGAGTTCTGCAGCCTTGGGTGCGCCGATGAGATGGTCACCGGCGGGTTGAACGAATGTGAATTGCATCAGCGATTGAAGTTCGCTCTTGATCATCTCAACATAGGTTTCGCTTTGGGCAAGACCACCAAGGAGTGTGAGGTTTGGGACGTCAGCTCCGTCTCCTTTGACCTTATTCCATGCAGAAACGACAGTACGAGCGAGATGGCGAGCACCTTCTTCAAGGATCCTTTGAGCGTTTGCAACCCCATTCTCAGCACCAACAGCAACGCTCTTCGCAGTTGAAATACAGAGCTTCGCAGCCTCAACCCCTGTTGTGTTCTCAAGTCGTCGGTACTCAGAGATCGGATCATGGAGGAGTTCAACGAGATCGGTCGCATCATCGCGACCATCGAGAGTCGCAATTGCTCGCACCATGGCCTCGCGCCCGATCCAATATCCGCCGCCAAAGTCACCAAAGACGGGGCCCTTTCCATCAGCGTGACCAAAGTGGCCATTTCGCGCTGAGATCGCAACAACGCCGCCACCGAGCGTGAGAGCGACACCATTGAGCTTTCCGAGTGCTCCGACATACGCGGCGATGCCATCGTCCATAACTGCGACGTTCTTTGCACCAAAGAGTCTGTGACAGATCTCGCCATAGGGTGTCGGATCCTTCACATCTCCCTGCAAACCAGTCAGACTCAAGAAAACGCTCTCATAATTGCCGGCCGGGACTTGTTCACAGACTCTCTTCACCGTCTCTTGAAGTGATGTGACGGTGTCCTTGGCGATATCTAGTCGCGTGATTGCGCCATTGACCTCAAAGCGCGAACCCGATTGACCGAGATCGATAGTGAGGTTCACTCGGGCAGTCTAGTTAGTCGCTAAACGCCACGGAAGACTGGAATTGCCGAGAGGACCAATTGGGAAGCCAGATCAATCTCTCGCTCCACCTTCTCTGATGCACTCTCGGTCGAGCTGAGTCTTTCAATGTTCTTTACGGCAATATCGGTGACCGATTGCGTAAAGATCAATGCACGATTGACATCGCTGATCCCCAATTGCTCGAACACCTTTGTCAGTGGTGCGAGGAGAAGTTGGTGCTTTGCCCTGAAGATACGAACTGAATCCTGATTGGTTGAGATCGCTCCCATGCCCTTTGCTAAGAGGTGATCACCGTTGGTGACATAGCGCAAGCTTGTTTCGATCCACGCTCTAATTCGACCTTCAGCAGAATCTGCGCTCTCAACAGCTGAGGAAAGGAGTTCCACATAGTTATCGAGCTCCTGAATCAGGATTTGAGAGATGACATCGGATGAACTGGCGAAGTAGTCGTAGACGGAAGTTCGAGAGAGCCCTGCTCTTCGTGCGAGCTCAGTCATGGAGATCTCTTGAGAGGGTGATTCAAGCGCCATCTCAAGGGCGACTGAGAGCAGTTGTTCACGTCGGAGCTCGCGTTGTGTGCGCCCGCTCTTTGTGACTGTTCTTGTTCGCATAGAAGTGAAGGTTACTAGCGGGTGAATCGCGCGTCATTTCTAGTTCCGAGTGAGAGCTGCTAAGTAATACCCTTTCCACGTGCGTTTCCTCACAGAACCAACGTTCGATCTGACCTATGACGATGTCTTCATGGTTCCGAGCCGATCTAGCGTTGTAAGTCGTTTCGAAGTGGACCTGACCCCGAGTGATATCGCTGGTAATACCCTGCCGCTTGTTGTTGCGAACATGACTGCGATCTCTGGACGGCGTATGGCGGAGACGGTTGCAAGGCGCGGTGGATTAGCGATCATTCCGCAAGATATCCCTAATGAGATCGTCGCTGATGTCATCCGATGGATCAAGAGCCGCGATATTCGTTTCGATACCGCGCTGACGTTGCGATCGGATCAAACAGTCGCCGATGCGATGAGCTTGATCCATAAGAGATCTCACGGCGGCATCGTGATCGTCGACGGCGATAAACCGATCGGAATCGTCACCGAGGATGACCTGGTAGGCGTTGATCGCTTCACGCAATTAGGGTCAGTGATGAGTACTGAATTGATCTCCGTCCCCAGGGATATCGATACCAAGGCGGCTTTCAAGCTCCTGCAAGAGAAGCGGGTCAAGCTGGCTCCGGTCGTGGGAGCAAAGGGCGAATTGATCGGAGTTCTTACCCGTATGGGAGCGCTCCGTTCTGAGATCTATAGGCCGGCAATCGACCGTGGTGGACGATTGATGATCGGCGTTGCAATCGGTGTCAATGGAGATGTCAAAGGAAAGGCCGAGTTCTTGATCAAGGCTGGTGCGGATCTGATCGTCGTCGATACAGCGCATGGCCATCAAGAGAAGATGATCAGCGCCATCAAATTAGTGAAGTCGGTAGCTGATGGAATACCAATCGTCGCAGGAAATGTGGTCACTCGAGAGGGAACGCTCGATCTGATCGAAGCTGGCGCGGATATCGTGAAAGTTGGAGTGGGACCAGGGGCTATGTGTACGACGCGGATGCAGACTGGAGTGGGCCGGCCACAATTCTCGGCAGTCTTGGAATGCGCATCTGCTGCACGCGAAAAAGGTAAGAGTGTCTGGGCTGATGGTGGCGTTAGACATCCTCGTGATGTCGCACTTGCGCTCGCTGCCGGTGCATCGCAAGTAATGATCGGATCTTGGTTCGCTGGCACCTTCGAATCCCCTGGTGATCTTCAATATTCACCCGATGGGCGTATGTATAAAGAGTCCTTTGGAATGGCTTCCGCTCGGGCTGTTGCAGCACGAACATCGGAAGAGGATTCCTTCGATCAAGCCATGAAAGGGCTCTTCGAAGAGGGCATCTCTCACTCGAAGATGTTCTTGGATCCGAAGCGTCCTGGAGTCGAAGATTTGATCGACGAGATCGTTGCAGGACTTCGATCCTCATGCACCTATGCCGGCGCGAAGAACTTGGTGGAGTTTCACGATCGCGCAGTCGTCGGTATCCAATCAGCATCGGGATATGGCGAGGGAAGACCACTTCACACCTCATGGCGATCAGGTAGTTGATAGCAGTGGCGAAGCGTTTGATCGTCCACGCGGGCTTTCACAAAACTGGAACAACCGCACTGCAATCTGCGCTCTTTGCAGTAGCGGAGAAGCTCGAGAAGCGTGGGTATACCTATCCTCATATCGGCGGAAAAGCCCATCACAAGGCCATCTACTCACTGATGGAAAAGGGCTGGGGTTGGGAAGATCGAGGTGGTAATCCACCGAACCTGAAGAAGTGGCCTGAGTTGGTCAAAAAGGTGGGGCGCGCCAAAGGAACTGCCATCATCAGTTCTGAGTTCCTCTGCGAATTGACGGAAGAGCAGATCGCGAAGTTCAAAGAAGACCTTTCGGTCGATGATGTCACGGTCTATTTCACTCTTCGCCCTCTCTTGAAGATCGTGCCATCGGCATATCAACAACATCTCAAGATTGGTATCAGGAGCGACTATGAGAAGTGGCTTCATTCCATTCTCGATGAACCTGGCACCTCGACCATCACGCCATCGTTTTGGGTCCGCCACCAACATGAGAAAGTATTGAAGAAGTGGATCGCGGCCTACGGTAAAGAGAATGTGAAGCTGGTCATCGTTGATGAGAAGAATCCAGAATTCATGTATCAGGTCTTCAACGAGGCTCTTGATTTGAAGAAGCCACTCCTGGAAGAACAGAAGGACAAGGACTCGAATCGATCCCTGACGGTGCCTGAGATCGCACTCTTGAGGAGGATCAACAAGATCTATCCGAAGAAACGCGCTTGGCATGACTATGAGACCTTCATCCGACAAGGTGCGATGAAGTACCTCACCAATAAGGTGAAACCCGATGAATCCGCTCAACGACTTCTCACTCCTGAGTGGGCAGTCAAAGCGATCGAAGAGATCTCAATGAAGAGTGTTGCTGCGATCAAATCTCTGGGGATCGAGATCATTGGAGATATCGACTCCTTCACTCAGGCGAAGATTCCTGTCGGAGTGAGCGAAGAGCCGAGCGAGATTCCTGTCGATCTAGCGGCGAGAGCGCTGATTGCGATGGATCTCCGCGTCGTGGAGACCTTCCCAACTCGATGGATGATCGCGAAGACCTGGAAGATGATCAAGCGTGATATCAAGAAGTGGCTGAAGTAGGCTCATCTCAATGAATCAACTTCCCTCTAGAAACCTCGCACTCGAACTGGTTCGAGTGACTGAAACTGCTGCAATCGCAGCCTCGCCATGGGTAGGTCATGGGGATAAGAACGCGGCCGATCAAGCGGCAGTCGATGCGATGCGTCAGATGATTTCTACTGTCCATATGGATGGAACAGTCGTCATCGGTGAGGGCGAAAAGGACGAAGCTCCAATGCTCTACAACGGAGAGCGAGTGGGTGAAGGAGTCGGACCTGCTGTCGATGTCGCTGTCGATCCGATTGACGGGACGACGCTCACCGCCAAAGGAATGAATAACGCGATCGCTGTCGTAGCTCTCGCTGAACGAGGAGCGATGTTCGATCCATCGGCAGTCTTCTACATGGAGAAGATCGTCTGTGGCCCAGAAGCCGCTGGGAAGATCGATATCGCGGCACCAGTAAAGGTCAATCTTCAACGAGTCGCTGAAGCAAAGGGTGTGCCGATCAACGATCTGACTGTCGTGGTCTTAGACCGCCCCCGTCATGACCAACTCTCGAAAGATATCCGTGAGGCTGGTGCGCGTATCAAGTTCATCACTGACGGTGATGTCGCTGGTGCGGTGATGGCAGCTCGTGATGACACCGGCGTAGATCTCTTGATGGGTATCGGTGGAACACCCGAGGGAATCATCGCTGCGTGCGCAATGAAGTGTCTTGGCGGAGAGATCCAAGGACGACTCTGGGCTCGAAATGATGAGGAGCACCGAGCGCTTGCTGAACGTGGCTTGAGCGCATCGCAAGTCTTGACCACCAATGATCTGGTCAAGGGAAATGATTGTTTCTTCGCTGCGACTGGAATCACTGATGGCGAACTCCTCAAGGGAGTACGTTTCGATCGTAGAGTCGTTAGAAGTCAATCAATCGTGATGCGTTCACGTAGTAAGACGATTCGAATCATCAATTCTGAGCATCCGTACTCTTCAATCCAGTAGCGCTACCTAAGAAGATCAAGAGCAGCGATCGCTGCGTCATATCCCTTATCTTCCTTGCTCCCCGGAAGGCCACTTCGAGCTCTGGCTTGCTCGAGGTCGTCGCACATCAACACGCCAAAGCCAATCGGCTTTCCGCGAGAGAGCATCACATCCATGACACCTGAGGTGACTCCTTCGCAGACGTAGTCGAAATGTGGAGTCTCTCCTCGAAGTACTAGTCCGACGGTTACGACGGCATCAAATCCCTCATCAAGGAGCATTTGAGAAGCCAGTGGAATCTCAAAAGAACCTGCGACTTTACGTACCGTCGATTGGGTAACCCCTGCCTCTTTCAGCGCTCGCTCTGCACCCGCGACCAAGGCATCACAGATCTCTGGATGCCATTGTGAAGTGACGATCGCTACCTTCTTCGAAGCCAATCCTTTTACTTCGATCTTCGGTGATGCTCCGATCATCGTGACTCTCCCTTGCTCGTGATCAAATGCTCGAATTTCTCTCGCTTTGTCTCTAAGTACCGCTCGTTATGAGGATTTCTTCCAACCTCTGTTGATTCGATCTCTACACGGATTCCGGCAAGGTCGAGAGCATCGGCCTTACGTGGATTGTTCGTCAGTAGTCTGACTTCGCTGACCCCAAGGTGCGCAAGAATTGCACCAGCATCCTTGAAATCACGTAAATCAGCTGGATGTCCGAGTGCAAGATTGGCATCGACAGTGTCCATACCTTGATCTTGAAGCGCATAAGCCTTGATCTTCTCAGCGATTCCAATTCCTCGTCCCTCATGGTTCTTCATGTAGACGATGTAGCCGCTACCGATTTCGGAGATGCGCTCCATTGCGTAGGCAAGTTGTGGACCGCAATCGCAACGCAATGAACCGAGAGCGTCGCCTGTGATGCACTCCGAGTGCACTCGCACTGTGCTGAAGTGAGATGGGTTCCCGTATTTCAGGAGAAGATGATCGGTTCCGTCGTAACCGGGGAAAGATGCGATCTGCCAATTTCCATAATGGGTGGGAAGTGATGCCCAAACCAACTCCGGGTAGCTTACTTTCTCACTGAAGATGGAAGATCGTGCGATCTCATCTATGGTCAGGATCAAGAGGTCATGTGCTTTTGCGAAATCCTTCAGTGATTGATCGCGCATCATGCTGCCGTCGTCATTGACCAGTTCCGCGATGAAGGCCATCGGTGGATGTCCTGCCAAGACTGCGAGCTCCATGGCGGCTTCGGTATGTCCGCGTCGCTCCCTCAAACCCCCAGGGCGAACAGTGAGCGGGAAGATATGGCCAGGGCGCACGAAATCCTTCGCCTGAGCTCCTTGATCCGCGAGATGACGCAAGGTATTTGCTCGCTCCTTGGCGCTGATTCCCGTAGTTATGCCTTCTTTCACGTCGATCGAGACTGTGAATGCAGTTCCCTTGCTGTCCTGATTGATACGCGTCATCGGAGGAAGGTTGAGTCGCCGGGCCGCCTCTGAGGTGATCGCAGCACAGATCACTCCTGAGCTATAGCGAATCATGAAGGCCAGGTTCTCTTCCGTTGCAGCAGCACCTAGTCCGATGAGATCTCCTTCATTCTCTCGGGAGGCATCGTCAGTGACGATGATGAACTTGCCTTCTTTGAGGTGTTCAAGTGCGAGATCGAGTTGCGTTCTCATTTCCTATCTCCAAACTTCACGATTCTCTCAACATACTTCGCAAGCACATCAACTTCGATGTTGACGGAATCTCTTGGCGTGAGATGACCGAGGTTGGTTCGGGCGATCGTCTCTGGAATCAACCAGACAGTTACGGTCTGGGTCTCATCATTGACCTCACCGACGGTGAGGGAGACGCCATTGATAGTGATCGATCCTTGATTCACGACATATCGCAAGAGCTCGTGGGGAATCTTCACATCGAGACGCCACCACTTGTCGCCCTCTTCGAGAGCTAATACCTCTGCCACTCCGTCGACATGTCCTTGGACGATATGTCCACCAAGACGCTCATCAACCGCTCGTGCCAATTCGAGGTTGACGCCATCTCCGACTTCAATTGAAGAGAGCGAAGTGAGTCTGAGGGTTTGGATCATGACATCAGCAGTGAAAGAAGTAGGTGTGAGTGCGGTAGCAGTGAGGCAGACCCCATCGACAGAGATTGAATCACCAAGCGCGATCTTTGAAATGAGTGAAGTCTCGATATCGATCAACGCGCTCTCGCTGCCATTGGCGCCTCTATAGGTGATGGAGCGAACTCGTCCTAAATCTTGAACTAGGCCGGTGAACATGAGAGCTCCCTATTCAGTGAGGTATTGCTTGGCGTGTAGGTGAAGAGCAGACGTTTGATATCCCCGTCGAATTCTGTGATTTCCTCGCTCGATAAGCGGATTTGCTCTGAAATATCGGAGATACCCAATCCTTGGGTGAATCTGCGATCACTAGCCAAGATGGTTGGAGCTTGGTAGAGCAAGATTTCATCAATCAAATTAGCCTTAAAGAGCGCAGTACCTAGCGCTGGCCCAGCTTCAACAAGTATTCGATTGAAATCTCGCTGATTGACTACTCTCATCAATTCTTCAACATTGCGACTTTGAATCACAACAGTTTCTGCATCACCCGAAAGGATTTTTGCTCCAGATGGGATCTCGCGATCTCCCATCACGATGCGCAGTGGATTTCGATCTTCGCCTAAAAGTGATGGATCATCAGCAAGAACAGTTCCGGTTCCGGTCAGAATTGCATCTGCAAGAGAACGTTCATGTTTGACATCAAGCCTTGAAGAATCATTGGTGATCCATTTGGAACTCCCATTGCTAGCTGCAATCGCTCCATCAAGAGATGCTGCAATCTTCCAAACGAATCGTGGTCTTCCCAAACGGATCTTGGTGAGCCAATCCCGATTCGCAAAGCTAGCGTCGGAGTAATCAAGGAAATGGACAGACATCCCTGCTTCTCTTAAACGATCTGCGCCACCTTGCGCGATGGGGTTGGGATCTTTTGTTGCATAGACAACTTTCTTGATACCGCTCTCAATGATCGCTTCACTACAAGGTGGCGTCTTGCCGTGATGATTACATGGCTCAAGAGTCACATAGAGCGTCAGATCTGAACTCATTGATGAGAGTTCACGAAGCGCAATCACTTCAGCGTGTTCTCGTCCTTCATGGAAACCTTGGGCAACGATCTCGCCGTGAGAGTTGGCGATCACTGCACCGACGATGGGATTGGGGGAAGTTTGACCACGTCCGAGCAGGGAGAGGTCGACTGCACGCTGCATCAGCGCTTGCTGGTTCATCTTTCCCCGTTCTGCTCGTCGTTACAGCAGTCAGTTCCGGGGTGGCAATAGCCAAGTAGGCCCAAGCTGAGCCCATGAATGAAGGCAAGCTTGCGCCGTGTTGTTCCTTCCATCCGGACTTTAACCGTCGGTCTTGGAGTTTCACCAAGTCCACCGTTCGCTGGCTGCCAACGGGTCGCAGACTTTCACTGCCGGTTCGGAATTACACCGACCCCGGAATCAACGGCTTGAGGGTACCAAGGGCTCCGTCTTGGCCCAAAATGCGTTCGGGAAAACCTCGTGTAACACTCTGACTCTCTTCAACTTCTCCTAACCTTCTTTTCAGGTGAACTAGTAAAGGTGCGGTTATGGCAATTTCGACGACAGGCAAAGTAGTTGCGGCTTTTTTAGCGGGATCCGTCATGACCGGTGGGGTCGCGGTTGCGACCAGTTTGAATCAACCCATTTCTCAGGTGTGTGTTGCCAATTCAACGAAAGCGATCTATTTCACTGCAGACGGCAAGTGTTCGAAGAATCGGACCTTGATGTCGATTGGAACAGCGGGAGCTTCCGCCGAGAACTCAGTTGCGACGATTGCAGCGGAAGTCTCGCCAAAGGTCGTCTCCATCAGTGTCACTTCGCCACAAGGGGATGGAACCGGATCTGGCGCCATCATCCGAAGCAATGGAAGCCAGAGTTTCGTGGTCACCAATAACCATGTGATTGAAAGTGCTGCCACTTCAGGAACGATTCGAGTCGAAACCAATGATGGCGAGCGTTACACCGCGACGATCGTCGGTCGAGATATCGCTTATGACTTAGCCGTACTTAGAATCTCCAAAGGAAATCTACCGGTCCTTGAATTTGGAAACTCCAACACCCTCGTGATTGGAGAGCCAGTCGTTGCATTCGGATCACCGCTAGGACTCTCTGGAACAGTGACTAGTGGAATCGTCTCCGCAGTCAATCGTCCGGTCACAACAGGAGCTGCCGGTTCTGAGTCATATATCGATGCGATTCAAACTGATGCTGCGATCAATCCTGGAAACTCAGGTGGGCCACTCGTCGATAATCAAGGTTTGATGGTCGGCGTCAACTCTGCGATCGCAACCCTTGGTACGGGTAGTGCATCAGGCTCTATTGGGTTGGGTTTCTCAATCCCGATCTCACAAGCTAAACGCATCATCAATGAATTGATCGAGACCGGTAAATCAACCAGACCACTCCTTGGAATCTTCTTCGATACCACTTACACGGGTACTGGCGCGAAGATCCTCCGCTTCACGGATGGTGATTCCGCCGCACAAAAGGCCGGGATTCCTTCCGGGTCGATCATCACAAAGATCGAGAAGTTCAAGATCAACGACCTGCTCGATGCGATTGTTCGGATTCGTTCCTATGCGCCTGGAGAAGCAGTGAACATAACGGTTGAGCTATCTAATGGAACGAGTTCAACATACAAGGTGATTCTCGGCTCTGCTCCGTCAAACTAGTTCTTCGGCATCCTCACTTTTTGTGAAGAAAGTACGCCAAATTGCCAAAGCAACGACGTATGCCGGGGCGATGATGAGTAGTGGCTTGAGCTCATCCGGACCATCTGGGTATTCAAGGGAGAGAACCGTCATCGCTGTGAAGTAGAGCGTGGTCAAGGTCAATGTGAATGGACGGAGAGTTCTGACCTTCACTAGATGAGGGAACTTGATCGTGGTCAACTGAACGATGCAGATGATGACTGAGATGATCAGTGCCCATCGATGACTCACATCGAGAATCAAGAAGGATGGAATGACGAGATTCCAGGAAGCTGGAAAGCCGTTGAACCAATGATCTTCAGTCTCTTGATCACTACGAGCGAACCAAAGTGCGCTGGTGAAGAGGATCAGCCCAGCGATTGTTATCTCCCAGCCTTCTAGGATCATCTTCAACTGGATCATGAGGACGACAGGTACGACGACGCAAGTCACATAATCAACGACGAGATCGAGAGTGTGACCATTGATCTGCGGCGCATGTGTCTTGACATCGAGTTTCCTAGCGATGGGCCCATCGAATCCATCCAATACCTGACAGACAATCAACCAGATCAGACCTTCTTGAATCCGTCCTTCAATGATCGCTGCAAGCGAGAGAAGTCCGGCAATGGCCCCTAGGGCTGTGAAGGCATGAACGCTAAAGCCAACGAGAGTCAGTCTTTTTTGGCTCAGTCCCATAGCGCGGAAGAGTAGTCGTCAAGCGAGAGATGGCGTATTAGACTTTTGAACCTATTCGGGAAATAGAGGGAAATAGCCCTTATCTGTCACACCGAGTATGCGCCCGTAGCTCAACGGATAGAGCATCTGACTTCGGATCAGAGGGTTGGGGGTTCGAGTCCCTCCGGGCGCACGCTATTTCTTCTTGAAACCTTTCGGGCACTT
>VFQS010000937.1_pt1 | contig 28890 bp, 40 predicted proteins | sample 3512361 | NCBI WGS metagenome assembly VFQS01 (sample SAMN10412375, study PRJNA504923) | tailings metagenome | isolation source: Relicate 1 Philex TSF3 active mining | place: Philippines
TGATCGGCGGCCTGGGTGGTGGCGCTGTGGCCTACGCCATGTCCCGCGATGACGGCCGAGCCTGGGCCATTCCCCTCGGCGCACTGCTGGGATCACAGGTGGGATGCAACGCGGCAGCTGGTCGTGGTCCGTTGCCTTGGTGAGCATTCGTTGCGCACCCGTGTCGCGACCTGGGTGCAGACGCAAAATCCACACAGGTGCTGAAACTGCCGCACCTGCTTGAGCGCCTGATCTCCCTTGCCCGGCTGCTCCGGAAAGCCCTCGGTTCACCTCCGGGGGCTTTCTGTTGGCTGGCCAGGCTGTCAACCCTCACCCAGAAGCAGCAATGATGGTCTTTGGGATTTCTTTAGATTCGTTTTGCTGAGACGGGATTGGCCTGGCAGTCACTGGCTTTGGCTCAAGCCGGTGTAGCGCTGGTCACAGTGTCGCTCCACGAATGCATGAGTTTGCTGGTCTGTCAAGGCTTCTGTGGGGGTCTCAGGACGCGTAGGTTTTGCTGATATCCGCCCGCCAGGGCATAAGCGCAGCACTGATGACATCGATTGAAACTGCTGCGGCTCCGGCCATCACCGTGGCGCAGTTGGAAGCCAGTTATCCGGCCTATTGCAAAGCTCTGCGGATGTTGGTGAAAGACGGGATCTCACTGAACAAAATCCAGCGCACGGTTTGTTGGGATCGCCTGCAGTTACTGCACTCCACTCTGCCTCGGCAGTACCGCGATCCGGTTGTGCATTACGCCATGGTCAAGCGTGATGTGGAGCAGCAGCAAGCCCTGGCCCACTGATCACTGCCGCAATCTGCTCGTTTATACCTGATCCCTTCCATGTCAGACGCCGTCCAAGAGCCGCTCAAGATCCTGATTGCGGACGACGAAGCCAACATCCGCCGCATCCTGGAAACCAGGCTGGCAATGCAAGGCCACAACGTGGCTGCAGCCAAAGATGGCGCCGAGGCTCTTGAGCTGCTCCGCAGCGTTGAGCCCGACGTGGTGGTGCTCGACGTGATGATGCCCGAGCTCGATGGCTTTGCTGTGCTCGAGCGGATCCGGGCGCAGTCGGAAGTGCCGATCATCCTGCTCACTGCCCTGGGCGATGTGGCGGATCGCATCACGGGTCTGCAGCTCGGCGCTGATGACTACATGGTGAAACCGTTCAGCCCCAAAGAGCTGGAAGCGCGCATCCGTTGCGTGATGCGCCGCGCCAATCAGAACCAGGGCGGATCCGGCGTTGGCTCAGCCAGCTCCAATGTGATCGCGATTGGTGATCTCAGCGTTGATTTCAATCGCAGGCAGGCCTTCCGCTGCGGCGAGCGGATCCGCCTGACGGGGATGGAGTTTCACTTGCTGGAGCTGTTGATCAGCCGCCACGGTGAACCGATCAACCGCCTCGACATGCTCGAGAAGGTGTGGGGTTACAAGCCTGGCAAGGCCTCCGATAGCCGCGTGGTGGATGTGCACATCTCCAGGCTGCGCGCCAAGCTTGAAACCGACCCCGAAAACCCGGAGTTGATCATGACCGCGCGGGGGCAGGGCTACATGTTCCAGCGGCTGCAATCCAATGTTGAGCCTGCACCGATCGCGGCGGCTTGATCGAGGTCTGAACGATCAAGCGGGATGGTGAACATTTGTACTGTGGTAGCGATGCATACGCTGTGGCGCGCATCGACCACGAATGCTTGAGCTAGGAATCGCTTATGGCGCCCAGCACTCCCCTGCTCTGCAATCTGTCAAGCCATGACCACGCAGTATCGAACTCCCCGACTCGCCACACTCATTCATCAATCGACGCCTTATCGCGGAGAGTGGATCATTCTTCAGGGTGCCGATCGGCAATACACCGCCAGACATGAAGTTGAGCAACCCCACGGAGAACGCAAGGTCGTTGAACTGATTTCCCTGAAATCGCTGTCAGAAGCGCAGGCCTTCTCGATTTACTTGAGCACGCATGGCTGGAGCCAACAGTGGCAGTCATGACCGCGACTGATGGTCAGCGGATACATCTACTATTCTCTTACGGCACGTTACAACAAGACCGTGTACAGCTCAGCACGTTTGGAAGGATTCTAAAGGGCCGGCCTGATGGAATTATTGGCTATATCGTCACTGCTATCAAGATCACAGATGCGACGGTTGTCGAACTGAGTGGACAGGCGACACACCCCATGATTCGAGCGACGGGGAATGTTCGCCATCGTGTTCCAGGAACGGTTTTCGAAATCACAGACAAGGAGCTGGCTCAGGCAGATGCCTATGAGGTTGATGCCTACGAACGCGTGCAGGCACCTCTGGAATCAGGGGGGCGCGCCTGGGTCTACATCGAGCGGCGTGTTAGTGATCCTCCACTCCGAAACCCCGATCCCAAGGCAGAGGTTAAATAAACTGGCAACAGTTCAGGGTTGAGGCAGGCTGTGATCAGCCGCTCAATCCCATTGTTTCGACTTGAGGAGCATGTTGCCGGGCGCTGGAAACCTGTTGACGACCATATCTATCGAACACACTTGCGCGCCCTGACGGCAGCCCGTACACGGACGGCTCAACATGGCAGGAGCCATCGCGTACTGGATTTAACCGAGAGGGCGATCGCCGACCATGTTTTAGCGGATAGCGTAACCAGAACCCACTATCGCTATCTGCGCTGCGGAACGCTTGGTGATCTCGACAGTGGGGCTCGTCGTCCAACGAACCCCGACACTTGAAGCCATCACCCGCGACCCATTCGAGCTGCGGCCAGTGATGCGGCGGCACAGATCACGGCAACAAAGAGAATTTCCATAGCAATGGCGAGAGCGAAAGAGCACATCGACTCGATCCTGAACATGAAGCAAGACCGAGTACACAGGCGCCATAGCCTGCACAAGTCAATCAAGACTGACAGAGTCAGCGCTAGATGTGACAATCACTACTCATTCAGTGGTTTGAATGATGCCCTCAATAGGCATCGATACTCACCAAAACCACCATGTTCATCCTGAACTGACATCGGTCATTCTAGGCAATCAGAGTTCAAGCATTGCTCTGGTTACATGGAATATCTTGCCGTTGCGATGACCTGCTGGTTATCCGCCGTTGCAGCTGAACGCCTCACGTCCGCATCGCACAGCGAGGGCGACGCAGATCGAGCCGAAGGGTCCGCTCGGCCTGATTGGCGTGAGCTGTACTGGCATGCGCTCAACCGCAATAGCTACTAAGGCCCCATTTCAGCGCAGGCTTCTTCTTAAGGCGTTGTTTAAAGTCAGAGAACCGTATCGATTACTGCGATCCACGACCTTGCCAGGCTTTTCGATACAGGGATCGGTCACCTAGATCATTCCAGATCGCACCGCGTTCTGCAGGGATGCTCACGGCTCCATGCAATATCAAAACCAAGAGCGATGTCTGCGCGCATTCTGACCGTCGATCTGGATGACTCCATTCGTGAAGAACTACCGAGTCGTTTAATCAGACTTGGGCACAGCGTCCTTGCAGCCGATCATGTCGACGACGCTTTACGCCTGTTGCGCCTCACCTGCCCTCATCTAATCATCCTGGATGGTGAGATGTGGCTCTACAGCCTGATGGCAGTGCGCCAGCACTCCAATACACCGGTCATTCTTCTTAAGTCCAATGACGAGGTCAGAGAACGCGTGACAGCACTCCAGCTTGGTGCTGATGATGTTGTGATCAAGCCCTTTAGCGCCAGGGAGCTGGAAGCACGGATCAGGGCGGTCCTAAGGCGAGGCAACCGCCACTCAGGCGTCGTTATTGATCAGGATGAAGAGCGTGCGCCCCAGGGTTTAATCCTTGGAGATTTGCATCTCAACTTCCAGCGTCGTCAAGCATTCCGCGGTCAGCAACGCATCAGGCTGACGGACTTGGAGATGAAGTTACTGGAGACACTGATCAGTCACGCCGGTGAAACACTCACTCGTCGAGAACTTGTGCAAACCGTCTGGGGGTATGACTCCGAATTGATCTCAATGCGCAGATTGGTTGATTCAGCTGTTTCACGCCTCAGAGCCAAGCTTGAGGTGGATCCGGATGATCCGGAATTGATTCTGACCATCCGCGGCGTGGGCTACATGTTTCGCCGACTCCATCATGATCCAGACGCCAACCAGGAGAACGGAGCGATTGACGTTGCGGATCTGGAAGCCTGGCGCGCACGTCAATCGGGGCTTCCACCTCCGTAAGACTGCTGTTGCATCGACGCCCATGCGCTGTGTTTTCAACCTACGCGTCGCGTTACCAACAGCAATCCCACACAGTGCACGCCCAGCCCAGTCCGCCCATTGATGGTTCTGCCAATGTGGCCTGATGGAGCGCACTGACCTCTTGATCGCCGCCTTGGCATGTGGGGCGGCCGTGTCCACCTTGTTGGCCTGGATGTTTGCTGCCCTCAGCCAGTCACGTAAGTAGCAAGGCCCCAGAGGCCTGCTTCTTTTTGGACTGACAGCCTGAAACCATCGCGACCACGAGATGACTTGTGGCATCAACAATCCGGTATATCCGTCCGTCTGAGCAGGAACGGACCTGTGCTTCTTGATACGCCCAGTACTCCTGAGCAGTGCGGCCTTTTTGCCGCCATCCATCGGGATGAAGACATTCAATGATGAACATCGTCAAGGGTTCTGATCTCTCTCTATCTAAGAGCCAGATATGGCTTGATCGCGTCCATTCTCTGGAAGATTTTGGGATCACGATCTTCACCCCTCCTTAACGGTCGCTATCAGCACAGAATCCCCCTCATGTCTCCACTTCAAAACCATAATGCGCAGGTTTGGTCATCTTGCTGTCAATCCGACAACAGCTACCGAGTTCACTCGCCAACGCTGTTTCCAGCACAGCTCCACTATGCGCTGCGATCAGCCTGAAGTCGTGACCCGTGACTCTGCATCGCCGTCGGGCCGTTCGTTGGGCGTTCCAGATGGAATGACGGGCGACAACATCCACCCAAAGCCCCGTGAACGCATCACGCCGTTGAATGATGACCATGCTCTTTGATCGCTGACTTCCTTGATGTTCACACTGAGGAGGCCGTTCTGCCGAAAGCAATCAGTTCGCTTTGGGATCAATCAGGTCGACTGTATGCAGCGTTACCTTTCCCGTTCATTGTGAGCAGAAGCATATGCATTACAGCCGATTCAAGATCCCCGGTATCCCCTACCACCATCAGGATGATCAGCCAATGGGCCGCTCGCCCCGTAGCGGCGATGACGTCCTGCAATGACAATGGCCCCATCGCTTGATGGGGTGTGCGCAAGCCGAACCACGCCAGCACCTTGTCCGAGCCCGTCAATGAAGTGCTCGCTGGATCGGTGGAGCGCGTCACCTTCCACAACCCCGCCAACGGGTTCTGCGTGTTGCGCATCAAGGCGCGCGGTCATCGCGAGCTGGTCACCGTGGTGGGTCATGCCGCAGAGATCAGCGCCGGTGAATGGATCACCGTCTCTGGTCAGTGGAACAACGACCGTGAGCACGGTCTGCAGTTCAAGGCCGCCTTTCTGCGTGCGTCTGCACCCACCACGGCCGAGGGGATCGAGAAGTACCTCGGCTCCGGGATGATCCGCGGGATCGGCCCCATTTATGCCGCCAAGTTGGTCGGTGTCTTCGGGGCGGAGGTGTTCGAGGTGATCGAGCAAGCCCCCGAACGCCTCCTGGAGGTGCCTGGCATCGGCAAGGTGCGCGCCAGCCGCATCGCCCAGGCCTGGGCTGATCAGAAGGTGGTGCGCGAGATCATGGTCTTCTTGCACAGCCATGGCGTGGGCACCGCCCGGGCCGTGCGGATCTTCAAGACGTATGGCAACGACGCCGTGCAGGTGATGGCGGAGAACCCTTATCGCCTGGCGCGCGACATCCGCGGCATCGGCTTTCGCACGGCTGATGCCATCGCCAACCGCCTGGGCATTGCCGCCGATGCACCGATCCGCCTGCGCGCCGGCCTGCAATACGCCTTGCTGGAGGCCACCAATGACGGCCACTGCGGCCTGCCCACCGCCGAACTGCTCCAGCTGGCGACCGCACTGCTCACACGGGAGGAGGCCGGCGGCACGGTCATCACCCCGCAACCGGAGCAGCTGGCGGCTGCCCTGGACAACGAACTGGCTGAATCGGCTCTGATCGCCGATCAGCTCGGTGAGCAGCCTGCGATCTTTCTCGGCCACCTGCACCGCGGCGAGGCGAGCATCGCTGAGTCCCTCCTGACCCTGCGCGAGGGCCAACCGCCCTGGCAGCTCAGCGAACGCGGCACCATCGACCCCGCACGGGCCATCCCCTGGGTGGAGCAGCGCCTGGCGCTCAGCCTCGCTGAAAGTCAGCGCGCCGCGGTGGAGCAGGCCCTGGCCAGCAAGGTGCTGGTGATCACCGGTGGCCCGGGCGTGGGCAAGACCACCCTGATCAAGGCCATCCTCCAGATCTTGGCGGCACGGCGACTACGGATCCAACTCTGCGCTCCTACGGGCCGCGCCGCCAAGCGCATCAGCGAAACCACTGGCTTGGAGGCGCGCACCATTCATCGTTTGCTGGAGTTCGATCCCGCTTCCCATGGCTTCCGCCGCAACGCAGAGCTGCCGTTGGAGTGCGACCTGTTGGTGGTGGATGAGACCTCGATGGTCGATGTGCCGTTGATGGCGTCTCTACTGGAAGCACTCCCGGAATCAGCTGCGCTCTTGCTGGTGGGTGATGTGGATCAGCTGCCCTCCGTTGGCCCAGGCCAGGTGCTCGGCGATCTGATCGCAAGTGGAGTGCTGCCGGTGGCACGGCTCACCGAGGTGTTCCGCCAGGCCGCCGCCAGCCGCATCATCACCAGCGCCCATGCAGTGAACCAGGGCCGGATCCCGGATCTGCGCCCGGCCGCCGACCCGGATCACTGCGATTTCTTCTTTGCTCCGGCTGAAACGGCCGAGCAGGCCGTTGCCCTGATCCTCAAGCTGGTGAGCGAGCGGATCCCGCAGCGCTTTGGCCTTGATCCGATCCAACAGGTGCAGGTGCTCTGCCCGATGGCCCGCGGTGGTTGCGGTAGCCGCGCTCTGAACGTGGAGCTCCAGCAACGGCTCAACCCCGATCCGCCTGAACAGGTGGAGCGCTTTGGCTGGCGCTTTGCACCGGGCGACAAGGTGATGCAGATCGCCAATGACTACGAGAAGGAAGTCTTCAATGGTGATCTGGGCACAGTGGATGCGATCGACCCCGATGCCAGCGAACTTGCGGTGCTCTTCGACGGCCGCACTGTGCTCTATGGCTGGGGTGAACTCGACAATCTTGTTCCCGCTTACGCCTGCACCATCCACAAGAGCCAGGGCAGTGAATACCCGGCGGTTGTGATCCCGCTACTGACGCAGCACTACGCCATGTTGCAGCGCAATCTCGTGTACACCGGCATCACACGCGGGAAGCAGATTGTGGTTCTGGTGGGTCAGCGCAAAGCCCTGGCGATGGCGGTCAAGAACCACCTGGGAAGCGGCCGCCACACACGGCTGCGGGAGCTCCTGAGCGGCTGAGACGCGCGCGCATCGCCAATGCATCGGCGGCTACAGCCAGAGGATCGCTTAGTAGCGGTTGCTACAAGAGCAGGGATGGGCGGCTCCGTACGGTCGCGCCACAACAAACGGATGCAGGAGTTAGATGGCTGCCGCTCTAAGAATCGGATTGGAAGAAGCGGCCTCCAGCCATTCTCATCAAGTCAGGACTGACCACGCTCATTACAACCAGGCCACAGCAGAAGTGCAGCCGGCTGTCGTGACGCAGGCTGCGCCGCTCCCTCCGATGGGGATGGTGTCCTACAAGACCACCAGCTGTTGAGAGCGCTGCAAACGACGGCTCAGGTTTGCAACGCACACAGCAGTGCCGCAGGCAGCCGGCAGGTGCGCCAGTCGCCATTGCCGGTGCACACCTCAACGCCAATCAAGCTGTTCGTCTCGCCCAGAGTTGAAGACAGCACCCAATCGATGGCGTCAGCGATCGCCTCATCGATGCTCTGGTAGTCGCCATCAAGCTGCGCATGGGGTTCGCAGCAACCATCAATCAAGCGGTAGCGGCGCTCAACACGCATGTGGTGGCGCTGCCCGTGCCCATCAACCCTTGTAGCCGCCGCCGTCATCCCCGCCGATCCACCAGTTGCCCAACCATCCTTGGCACCTGGCGAGAGCTCAAAGGGTGTTCGACAACACTGTCTTAGGGATTGGCAGCGTTCCACATGGAAACTCCCTTTGGGGTGTGGCTCCCGCAGGTCACGATCCTGCGCAGCCGCAGGCTCAGTGACGCCCAGACCGCGGTGGAGGCGATCCGCCAACGCCATTGCGTGCTGCTCCAACTCGATGACGCCGCCCCAGAGGAAGCCCAGCGCATCGTGGACTTTCTCTCCGGCGCCATCAGCGCCCTCGATGGCCAGGTGGAACGGATCGGGGAGTGCACCTTTTTATTGGCTCCAGCCGGCGTCACCGTCACTAGCCAGTAATCCGAACAGATTTGTCGTGCTCGATACAGATCTGGACTTGTCCTCAAATGGGGTCTTGTGCACGCTTCATTCAGCGTTGTGGAATCAAGCGTGACCTGCCCAGTGCTTTCCCATGGCAGCCCCCACCTACACCTCATCCTTGACCATCGGCGAGCTGGAAGCCAGCTTCCCGGTGTATTGCAAAGCGCTGCGACTGTTGGTCCGTGATGGTGTGAGCGAAAACAAGGCCCGTCGCACGGTGTGTTGGAACCGGCTTGAAACGCTGCACGGTTGCCTACCCCGCCAATATCGCGATCCACACATCATGTATGTCCTGTTCAAGCGCGACTTGAATCAGACGTGCGCGGGCTGACCTGATCCCAGTCCTGAGGGACAATCAATACCACTTGTCCTGCAGCGCTTGGCCCGTCTGGAAGCGATCCTCACGGGAGTGCCTGGCGAGCGGGAGCTGCGCCTGGTGCTCGAGCAGCTGGATCCAGGCAAAGCTGGAACCTTCACGTGGCTGGATCAGCGCAATGCCTCCCTGGCCTTGATGCCAAGCAGTGCGGCTGTGCCCGTGCAGGTGCTGTTTGAGCTCAAGGGCCGCGGTGAGCTGGGCGTGTTGGTCACCAGCCGGGAAGGCATGGGCCGCGGTGCGCCGTTGAGCCGTGGTGTGCTCGAGGAGTTGCTCCAGCGCCTGCAGCAACTGCTGCCAGAGAGCGGCTTGCGTTACCGCTCCGATCGCGACGGCCCCTTGAAGCCGATGGCGACCTCCCGCTAGAGACAACCCACCCGAGTGCATGCGCATCAGTTGTGACGCTGCGTGACTGACACACTGCTTTTCGGCAAGCAGCGCATGCAAGGTGGGGCAGTTGCCTTGGCGTCATGCAACAGCGTCCCGCTCCACGTCTCAGGGCCGCCCTGGAGCAGATCGGTGCCTGGGTGCTGGATCAACCGCTGCCTCCGCCGCTGGAAGGGCAGTGCTGCGATCGCCTGCGCCCTGCGCAGATCGAGCGGGAGCTGCTCCACAGCCTGGAGGAGAGCGGCGTGGACATCAGCTGTTTGGTGGACTGGCGCTGGGATGCCCACCAGGGCCACGCGCGGGGCTGGCTGTGGCAGGCGGGAGTGTTGCACCGCTTTCGCTGGTGGCGCCATTCCGGGCAACTGAGCCTGCATGAACAGCTGCGCTGCATCAACGCCACGCCGCTGCATGCACTGAACTGAGGCCCTCTGTCCAGGGGGTTGGCGCCGCGTTATTGCCGCTGATCGCGATTGCTTGCCGAGTGGTCCCAATTGATCAGCACCCCTGAAGACCCGCCCAACTCCCAGGCACCAAGCGCTTTTCCACAGCTTTTCCACATGGGTCCGAGCAGAGTCTCAAGCTGTCAAGCGCATCTCCAGGAAAGCTTCTGGAAAACCGTTCTCCCCTTGACAGATGTTCAGCGCGGCGCTGAGAGGGGCCAAAGATCTGCTGATCAAAACGGCAAACCCCCTGCAGTGCAATCACTCCTGATGTGAGACGGCGACGATCGCGCTCTAAGACCGCTCTTTGACCGCGGGGCCGCTCCCATGCGCTGATGGGTGGGTGAACGCGATGAGGTGCAGGTTGGCTGAGGTTCCTGATGCAATGGCAGCGCACGTGAGTGTGGAAAACCAGTTCCCGGCTGATTTATTCGATTCGATGGTGGGATTTATCGAGCAGCGCCCCCAGTGGGACCAGTACCGGCTGATGCAATCGGCGCTGGCGGGCTTCCTGTTTCAGCAGGGCTGCCAGGACAAACCGGTGGTGCGCCACTACCTCGATGGGTTGTTTCGTAAGCCCGAAGCCATCAGCCCTTGAAGGTTGGCGAAAGCTGCCTACGGTTCCAAGGCAGGCGCATCACCGCCCGATGGAGATCAACCGCCCTGCTCCGCTGCGGCCTCTGACAGCCCAGGAGGAGCAAACGCTGAATCACTTTCGTGATCGCATTCATCAGCAGGCCCTGCACGGCGGCCTGAGCGTCGACAGCGTGCGCAACATCGTCCGTGCGCTGCGTGAACATCCGGACTTCAGCCACGAGATCATGGCTGTCATCGGCGATGAGCTGCGCGCGATGCGGCAGGTTGCACCCGGCCTGTCCTTGTTTGAACTGGATTGATGGTCACCAGGTCGATCGGAGCAGTCCACCCATCCGAGCGCGCAATTCATCCCTAAATCAAAGCTGTAGTGCCGCGAGCGATGGCTCCCGCGCCTGGATCGGCTCCCGGCGCCGGCCACAGTGCACCAGGATTTCTCGAGCCACATTCAGCCCCGTGGCTTGTTCAAACCCCGAGAAGCCCGGAGCGCTGTTCACCTCACAAACGCAGTAGCCCTCGCCGTCAAACAACAGATCCACACCGGCGATTTCCAGGTTCACTGCAGCCGCACTGGCGAGTGCCAACGCCTCGATGGCGCCATTGAGCGGGAATGGTTCACCGTCGCCGCCGCGGCTGATGTTCGCCTTGAAGCTGCCATCGGTACTGTGGCGCCGCATCGCACCGAGCACGCGACCGCCCACCACCCACACCCGCAGGTCCTCTCCGGGCCGTGTGGCGATGTACTGCTGCAGGATCAAGGGCTGGCTGCGGTCGAGGCTGGAGACCAGCTCCATCAGATCGCGAAAGCTGCCTGGATCGCGGCTCAGATAGATGCCCTCGCCGTAGGAGCCCACCAGCAGTTTCACCACACAGGGAAAACCGATCTGTGCAGCCACCAGCTCAGGATCTACCGGAAAGCGCACCAACATGGTCCGCGGGATCGGCAGATTGCACTGCGCCAGGATCTGGTGGGCGTAGAGCTTGTCTTTCACCGCCTCGATCGCTGAGCTGGGATTGATCACAGGCACGCCCAGGTGCTCCGGCTGCCGCAGGATCGCCAGGGAGAAATAGTCCGTTCCACTGCCCGTGCGCGGCAACAAGCCATCAGGCAGATCCACTTCTGCACCGCAGCGGCGGATCGAGCGGCGGCCGCAGCGACTCACCACCAGATCGATCTCCTGCGGTGCCACCGTCTCCAGCTGAATGCCGAGGGCCCTGGCCTCCTCCCGTAGCCGCGCTGATTCGTAAGGCTCCACCAGGCCGGATGGCGGCTTCTGCAGGATCCAGAGGTGCATGGTGGCTGGTTCAGGCGCTCAGCCTGGCTTGCGTAGCGAGCTCAAAGCGCTCTGGAGAACACAGCTGCACCACTGCTGCGCACTGGCCAAATGGGCGCTTGCGCTGTTACCCGCTTGAAAGAAGCGGGGAAACACAGGCTTGAGGGGCAGATCGCTGATGCCGCAGTGATCCCCATGCCCTGACAGAAACCCATGGCGGCATGTCAGGCAGGTGATCATCAACGGATTAACGCAAGGAACCAGATGGCCGCTTCTGGAGCAGAGATGGGCAGCAGCGGCCTCGCCAATGTTGGGAGCTGGACGCTTCTGCAGCTGCGTGATCTGGCCAAGCGGATCGGACTGGGTGGCTACAGCCGCATGGATAAATCCGGCCTGCTCGAGGCCGTGAGCCAGGCCCTGCCCAAAGCCGCGCCCGCCCAGGCGCAGCCGGAGCAGCAATCCAGCGGTTCAGCCGCACCAGAGCTGCCCAGCCACATCACCTTCCTACCGCGTGATCCCCAGTGGGCCTATGTGTTCTGGGAGATCACTGCCAGCGATCAACAGCGCGCTGCAGAAGCCGGTGCCACGCAGCTGGCGTTGCGGGTGGCCGATGTCACCGGTCTGCCCCTGGGTGCTGCTCACGCCAACTCGCTGCAGGAGCTGGTGGTGAACCAAGGCGCGCGGGAATGGCACCTGCCGATGCCATTGAGCGATCGCGATTACCGCGTGGAGCTGGGCTACCGCACCCAGAGCGGCGGTTGGTTCTCCTTGGCCACCTCCTCGGTGGCGCGGATGCCGGCACAGGAGCCCGCGGCCGTCGTGGCGGATGCCTTTGTGCCCTTCTCGCTCGAGGCACCGATCGCGGTGATGCCGGCAGCGGCTGTGAGCAACGGCGGTGTGGAGCACGAGCGGATGTACCAGCTCTCCACCGCCGGCGCCATTCGCAGCCGCCGGGTCGGATCAGAGGTGCTGCACGAGTGGGATCAGGATTCAGACCGCAGCGGCGAACTCAACGATTCCGGCGTTGGCCTCTGGGCCAGTGGCCGCAGTGAATCGGGCAGCGGCATTGTGCGGCCGCGCTCCTTCTGGCTGGTGGCTGATGCCGAATTGATCGTCTATGGCGCCACCGAACCCACGGCGACGTTGTCGATCGGTGAGCAACAGATTCCGCTGGAGGCGGATGGCACCTTCCGGGTGCATGTGCCCTTCCGTGATGGCGAACAGCTCTATCCGATCAAAGCCGTGGCTGCGGATGGGGAACAGGAGCGCTCCATCCGCCTGGAATTTGAGCGCCGCACTCCTGCAGCACGGGTGAACCGCAAGGAAGATGCCGTGCTCGAGTGGTTCTGACCTCAGCAAGCTGATCCAGCCATGACGCGAACGGGCGTGGTGCGTGGCCCATTACTCCTGGTGGCTGCTCTAGCGCTCTCAGCCGCGCCCTTGGCCGCAGCCAACGGCCAGGAGGCACCCGCGAGGCTGGAGCCCACTGGCAGCCAAGAAGCGGCGCCAGCCACACAGGCCCCGGCCCCGGCCGTTGATGCAACGGGTCTCAGTGAGAAGGAAAAGGCGTTGTTGCAGAAGATCAATGCCCTCAAAGCCCCGCGTTGGCGTCCATTCGGCGCCTGCCGTTACGACTGGGCTGGCTGGAAGTTGATGGCCGATGGCGTGCGCACCACGGCTGTGCAATGCGGCCCTGAGACGGAAGCGGCCACGGCTGGAGCAGCGCCCGCAGCCAGCGTGGCTGTGCATTGCGACACGCTCAAGCTGAGTGTGCGCAGTGGTGAGCAGCCCTGGAGCAGCTGGCGATTGCCCTACGCCGCCGCAGAATCGAAAGAGCGAGGCGGGGAAGACCTGATGGTGGCCAGCCTGTGCGCCAACGCCAAGCCGATCCCCAAACCACAACCAGCGCCGCCGCCAGCCGTCACCCCAGCCGCAAAGCCAGCGGGCAAGTCAACCGCCACACCGGCAAGCAAGAAACCAACAACAACACCGGCGCAGAAGGCGCCGGCTACCAAGCCCTGATGGCTCAAGCTGCCTGATGACGGCTGCTCACCAGCGCTCCGGTGCACTCGATCGGCAGCAACACTGAGCGGCCGGAGTTGTACCAAGCCTCCACCAGTGCCTGGCTGGAGCGCGGCGTGAGCTGACCGGCGAGCAGCCAGAGCTCGTCATGCAACACCTGCGTCTGGTCCGGTGTGCCCACATACCAAGGAGCCTCTGGATCCACCGACAGCTCCTCATGCAGCAGGAGCAGCCCCTCCAGGACGCAGGCAGCGAGTTCGGGCGTCATCGCGGGCAAGCAACCACCATCCAGACACAGCAGCAAGCCCTGGGGCAAGTCTTGACCCGAACTCTTGGTCACGCGCTCAGGCTGCCTGCAGCTCTGACCACATCTGGGCCAGGGCCCTGGGGATCGCCCGCGGCTGGTAATCACGCGGATCACTGGCGCCATGGCGCAGCACCGCATTCACCACAACGGCCGGACGTGAACTGCGGTTGATCGCACCATGGGGTACACCGGGCGGAATCCGCAACCAGATCGGTTCATCCTCCCGTAGATGAATACGACGCAAGCGGCGGTCCCGCAACACGATCAAATCCAGACAGCCGCTGATCACCTGCAACTGATCGGTCTGAAAGCGGTGGCAAAACAGTTCACCACGGTCGCTATTGCGCACTTCTGCGATCAACGTTTCATCGCTGGCAAGCGGCTCGGAAAACAAGGCCGAGCCTGATGCGGTGGTACGCGCAGAGATCAGCTCGATCGAACGTGAAGTGCGCATGATCAAAAGGAAGTTTCATCAACTGTTGCAATTGCCCAGCCCATGAATTGTGCGTTTCACATCTTTTTGGATGCTGCGTCAGCAGATCCTGGCAGCGGCTTTAATCATCGCCATGGCTGCGATTCCAGAGCAGCCTTGGACGATTCAATGACTGAGGATCAGGCCATGATCGAAACGTCTGGACCGCATCCTGATCTACCCGACCGGCACGTTGGGGCTCGAGCGCCATGCGCTGGCGGAGATGATCTTGATCAAGCTGAGCCAGGAGTCTGCGTGCTCGGTCCTGCACGATCTGCTGATGGGTATGGCCTGATGATGCCCTAGATAAATCGCTCATACGCATCAGCAACAGGCACTGTTGGACTCTGTTGTCGTCAAACGCACCGTCACAGCTGCTGAGACTTCACCCACTCAGTGGCAGCCTTCTGCGTATGCCAGGCCTGCAGCAGTTGCTTCGCTAAGGCCTTCAGCTGCTCTGGATCCGCAGTGGCATCAATCGCCCTGGAAAAGCGCTCCACCTCAAATTGTTGACCCACGCTCAGTGCTTGCGTGCTCGACACGACGACATCAGTGAACAACGCACCAACGCTATCGGCGGCAATCTGTTTCTTCGTAGCGAACACTACGCATTAAATGGATGTGGGCAAATCAACAGCGAAAAGGACGCTTCGATCAGGGGGATTAACTGGTCTGATCAGGCCCTTTAATCGGTCCTCTTCCGGTCCTCTTGCCATCGCCCTCGGGGGTTCTGTATCAGCAATTCAACTGGCTCGTTGATGGCGGCCTGTGGGCCTTGGATATTTCTGCCCCAATCGCCATAGCTCATTGCTGTTCTCGATGGGCTCAACCGCTCGCAGGCGGCACACCAGGTTAAAAATGTCCTGGGCCGAGAGCTCGCCGTCCTCTTGCCATTTCAGGCTTGCAGGCTGGATCGATCGCTGTGGGTCGTGCACGAACGAGTGAGCATGTGCACACAAGCTATGGGCATGATTCAGATTGCGTGAATCAACGCACACAACTATGCGTGGAAGATTTTCAAAAAATGTGCCTCGTGCTACCGGCAAGGTCTGGCTCAGGTCTGTTCGGTAGCCGATGACTCAGATGCGGTCATCGACTGGAGGTCCTGGAGAAGCATCACGAGTGCCATCCCCATCAACGCCAGCGCTGTACCTGTGTCTTCGCGACCGGCGAGTTCGAGTGTTCTGGCGGCGGCCAGGTGCTGACTCCAACTCAGGCGCATGACATCAATTCAGCGTTCATGTGTCCTAGCGAATACAGCCAGGCAGCGCGTGACGGAAGCGAGTGTGTCACAAATGGTCACCGTTTGCAGCTGCTGACACGGCGCGCATTCGGTAGTCAAGGTGACGATCTCGAGCATGAAACGCCATAGCTTCCGTGTGTCCCATCGCATTCAACCGATGGCCCCGATCGAGCTCACCATGGCGCAAACGTTTGAGGTCGAGCGGCTCAAGCGCGATATCGAGGCCCAGAGCGATCCTGCTGCTCTGCGCGAACTGGCCAAGGATCTGCTGAAAGCCTGGTTCAGCGAAAAGGCGCTCACCAATCAGGCGATCCAGGCTCAGCTCAAGCGCTGATCGTTGGCCCGGATTGATCAGAGACCTTTGTCACCGAGCCGCCAATGCTTCGTTTTCTCTCCACTGTCGCAGCGTTGTTGATCCTCAAGACCGCGATGGAACTGCTGTTGGCCTCCAGTTTGCTCAACGCGTCAGGGGCTTCTGAGACCTCGCCGGCGACGTTGTAGCGCAGCGTTGCCGACAAGACGTGATCGCGCTGATTGATTGATCACAGTGCCCCGCCCCGGCGGGGCTTTTTCATGCCCGTGCCTGAATCCACTCCTGCAGCAGCTGCTCGGGATCCACGCCCTCGAGCAATGCATCGGACACAGCCGCCACCCGACGCAGCTGGGTCACCTGGCTGCAGACCTGCGCGATGGCGTGCTCATGATCCATCGCCCGCACCGGCTGAATACTGCAGCGCTCCTGATCGCAGAAGAACACGGAAAACGCTGCCATGCCTGGGCTCAAGAGGAGAAATTGGGTGGGCTGCGGTGTGAGGAGTGCAGCCCGGCGCCCGCCGAGAAGACAAACCAGGGGGTAATGACCTCTCCTGGCCCGTGAAGCGAGCACCGCTCACTCATGGCTCAGGTGCAGGCCAAGCGCAAGTGCATTGGCCATGGTTGGCACGCTGGCTGGCATCAACCGCGACAGACGCAGCCAATTTCCGTAACGACGGCTACCACTGAAGAGCAGGACTGGTCCATAGGTTTCGCTCAAGAACCCGATCGTCATGCCAGCACCGTCGTGCACGCTTGAGAACAAGTCGCTCACTGTGGAATTCACCGCTGCAGGCGATGGGCTGCGGATTCAGTTCAGTCAGGCAACCGCAGAAGGAGAAGAGGCGATCTCGCTACGCCCCTTGACTCAGGTACCAGCAGGGCAGATCTCCTACAGAACGATCACCTGGTAGCGAGACCAGTGCTCCAAGCAACTGGCGGAGTGCAGCAGCCAGTCCAAAGCGCCACTACTCCGCTGTGAACCAGCTGTGCACCACGCCATCACCTGTTGCACCAGGGGTGGCGACAACGGCCAACTGCTCATGATCGCGTCGGTAGTCATACCGGCAAAAGCCCATACCCGTTCCGGAGCAGGCGCTCAGGCTCGCAAGGTTGTTCCCAGCGCGTTCTCGCTCAAACGGCAGCGGCTCCTGCTCTGGCTGCGGTGACCAGCCAGCAGCAAGCAGATGGGCATTCACGACGGCGATCGGTTCGTTAACCGCCAACGCAGGAGCTTCTGAGGAGTCGCCGCCGGACCTGACGGCCTGCGTCAGCGCTAGTGCGGCCACGGCTGCAGAGAGCCCGAACACAAGGCGTCCACACCATCGCCTGGAGGCTGTTCCTGACGTCATGACCGCGTGCTCCACGCATCGACTGGATTCCAGCAACAACGGGCGAGGGTGAGGGTTGAGGCCCGGGTTGTTTTCAGATTGGCTCGAGAGCATCGAGCAGTGCCTGCAGTTCCGTCTGCGGATCTCGCTGCAACACCGCGATCACATCAGGGCTGGTGGCTGCGGCCTGAGCAATGGCAGCGCTGAAGCTTGGCGTGAGCTGCCCCAGCGAGCAGCCAGAGCTCGTCATGCCACACCTGTCCTTGATCCGGCGTGCCGAAATACCAAGGTGCCCCTGAATCCACCGTTAGCTCCCCATGCAGTAGGAGCAGTTCGCAGCGTCGACATCACTCCGGCGCCGTTACCGCGGTAGCGGTGATCGTCTTCCCGCAGTTGGGTATCGCGGATCCAGTGCCAGCTCTCCAGGCTCCATCGCTCTCTCACAAGTTGCAGCAGCGCATCTGGTGTCGTGCGCAAGCTCGTTAGGAAGACGTGGGAGGCCTGAAACGGCTTGCCATCACGCATTCCCGTGGCAATCACTTCCACGATCCAATTGGTGCCATGCCAGTTCACCTTGATGCGATCAGGAGCCTCTTTCGCCCGCAGGTTCCAGGTGGTGTCATGGCCGTGGCTGATCACGTGATCCGTGGCCAGGAAAGGGATCATGCGTTTTCCACGCAGCTGATCGCCGATCTGCCGGTGCAGGGTTTTCTGGTTGGTTTTCACCGTCAGGAGGAAGTCGGCCACCTGCTCCTTGAGCTGTCGAAAAACGGCCGCTGCGTGTGAAGCGCATCCGCCTGGATGAGAACACCCTCGCGATCGAGCTCCCCAAGCAGCTTTTGGTGCACAGCTCGTTCGTGGTCCTCTCTGGTCGCGTAGCAGGCCTGAGCGATCGCCACGCCCAAAGCAGCGGAGTAAAGCGTCACCTGCGCAATGAAGGCTGAACCACCGCCACTGGTGGGCTCGATCGAACCTCGCAGAGTCTTTCCATCACAGATCAACTGATCGAGATCGCCTGCCCCACCTGGGATCTGGGCGATGGTCCAATCCGCGATGGCGCCGCAGATAGCAGTCACATCCACCTGTAGGAAGAAGTAGCGGAAGGCGAAGTGCGACGGCGGACGCTTGAGCCCGATCCCAAGCGACTCAGTGAGCACGGCTTGGTGACGCCGGGCAAAGCGCTCCAGATCACGCAGGCTCTCGCATTTGCTCAGGATCCCAAGCACTGCCACCAGCAGCAGATACCAGGCCGGGATTCGAACCCCTCGACGCATCCAGGCATCAGGGATCGCCTTGAGGTAGCTGATCAAATCGAGATCGATTGCGGCAGAGACGCTCAGAGGCACTGAAAGGAGGCAATCCCACCGACCTCAACCCATGCTCGCAGGCGCGGCAAGAACGCCTGTGGCACACTTTGAATCAGCCTTGAGTTCACCCCAGTACCGGCACAGCAGACTTGATTCCTGCGTCTGCACCAGAGTGAGTCATCGAAAGATATTCACATTTGCACACCGTGCATGCACGGGAGATCCAGCGAGGCCGGATATCGGACGGTGCGCCATTCCCCGCCGCTCGTTCTCATCTCGATGCCAATCGCTGTTTGAGAAGCTGAAGGTTGCTCAGACAACCAAGCTATAGCATCACTCAGGGCATCCTCCAAGCAGTCATAAAGAGCATCGAGGTGGTGATGAGGTTCACAGTTAGCATTAATCAGGCGATAGCGCTTCGCTATAGGCTCACTGAAGAGGCTGAGCATAGAACGAGTATCCATCAGGTCATTTGTGTCGCTTCTCCCACCTTGGCAGAGGCGCCAGCGGTGGATCTGTGTTCTTCGTGACGACGAAGGGAATCCTTTCGTAGTGACGGCCACCATTGAGATCGGATCCATCGCCTTCAGTAGCACAGGTAGCGTTCGCGATTGTGGTTCTCTCCGTTCAAACCGCACAGGGCGCTGAGACGACAGCGCGATTCACGAGGCTCCGCGGCATCGAGCTGCTGCGCCATCCTGGCCTCAACAAGGGCACCGCCTTCAGCCCAGAGGAACGACAGCAACTTGGCTTGGAGGGCTTGCTGCCGGCACAGCTGGAAACCCTTGAATTACAGGTCGAGCGCTGCTGGCAGGCATTCCAGGCTTTAGGAAGTCCTCTCGAGCAATTCAGCTTTGTCGAAGGGTTGCGCCGAAGCAATCTGGTGCTGTTTTACCGCTTTCTCGCCACCCACCTCGAGGCCGTATTGCCGGTGGTTTACACCCCCACAGTTGGGGCGGTGATTCAACGCTTCAGTCGCACTTACCGCACCCCTCAGGAGGGGCTCTTCCTCAACGCAAGCCAGAAAGGGCGTTTTGCTGATGTGATGCGTGCGAGCCTGACAGGCCCAGTACGCCTAGTACTCGTGACCGATGCCGAGGGCATCCTCGGGATCGGCGATCAGGGAGTCGGCGGCATCCACATCTGCCAGGGCAAACTCACGGTGTACACCCTCTGTGCAGGTCTCGACCCTGAGCAAGTGTTACCAGTGGTCCTGGACGTGGGCACCAATCGGGAAAGCCTTTTAAGCGATCCTCTCTATCCAGGCCTTCGACATCAGCGCATTCAGGGTCAGCCCTATCTCGAGATCATCGATGAATTCGTCGATGCCGTGCGTGAGGTCTGCCCCAGTGCGTGTCTGCACTGGGAGGATTTTGGAACCGCTACTGCAAGGCCCCTGCTCGATCGCTATCGCGACCAACTCCCCAGTTTCAATGACGATATCCAGGGCACTAGCGGGGTTGCCAGTGCGGTAGTACTTGCCGCGTGCCAGGGTCTGAAGCAGATGCTGCAAGATCAACGGATTGTGATCTTTGGCGCCGGTACAGCTGGCTGCGGCATCGCCGAGGGTTTAATTCGATTGCTACGGGCCGAGGGCCTTGAAGAAAGAGAAGCCAGGCAACGGATCTGGGCGATCGATCGCCCAGGTCTGGTGCTCGAATCAATGAGTGGGATCAGCGCTGATGCCCTCAAGCTCGCACGCAATCCCTGTGAAGTGATCCATTGGCCCAAGGCAGCAGAGGGGCAAATCGACCTGCAAACCGTGGTTGAACAGGTGAAACCCACCGTGTTGATCGGGACTTCAACCGTGGCCGGAGCCTTCACACAAGCGATCGTCGAAACAATGGCGCGCCATTGCGAGCGGCCGCTGATTCTGCCGCTCTCCAACCCCACACATCTGGCCGAAGCAGTGCCTGCCGATCTCTGGCGATGGAGCAAGGGGCGGGCTCTGGTGGCAACGGGCAGTCCGTTTAAACCTGTGCAGGATCGAGTTGTCGGCCAGTGCAACAACTGCTTCCTCTTCCCTGGCCTGGGCTATGCGGCTGTAGCCACAGGGCTGACCTCGATCACCGACGCGATGATCGACGCCGGCCTACGGGCCCTGGCCCAGCGGATTCCAGCAAGTAGCAATCCCGATCAGGCATTGATGCCGCCTCTCAGCGATGCCCCCAACGTCGCGCGCGCTGTAGCTGAGGCTGTGGCCGTAGCGGGAGTTGAGGCGGGTCTTTGCCGACTTGCAAGCACACGAGGTGAAGCACTTGACCGACTGAATGAGGCCTATTGGCAACCGACGTATCAAGAGACCAGAGCAACGCCGAACGAAACCGCCCGAAATATGTTTTCTGTATGAATCGATACCCGAGGCGAGCGAGCCAGATGAATAGGTTGCATACCACTGGAGCTGGCCGATGGCTCAACCCTCCTCACTGGACCACCAGCAAGATGGCGGAGCATCCCATCGAACCGGGGAGAACCAGGACTTGCAGCTCAGGCAGTTCAGCCAAGCCACCGCTGAAGGCAAGGATGCAGAGGCTCTCAGGAATTCAGACACGGGCTCTGATTATCAAGTCTCCTATCGCGTGATCGACTGGTAGGCAGCATTGCAACGGCTATGCCAGCAAATCCGAGTGCAGTACGTCCATCACCCGCATCACCTCAAATGTAAAAGCATCATCAAGAGAAAGAACAGTAGCCAGATTGTTGAGTATATTCAGTTCATCCTCTTGGTAAGAGCCGTCAGAACGCATGATTTCGGCTGCGACTGCAAACGCCGTCATGCGCTGATCAGGCCCAAGCACAGTAGCGGCATCGATCATCATGTGCTGTGCGCCCTTGTGACGTAGTTCAGCGACAAGCTTGTCCATCATGGAAATCATTGCGGCGTCATCGCGATCACAGAAAGGCCGGCGGTAGTCCAGCGCATGTCGCAAAGCACGAGAGCCAGCCATGGTCAACCGCCCATCCCAAAAGACAGCGGCAACAGCAATGGAAGCAAAAGCAGTCGGAACGTCCATGATGAAAAATGAGGAGCGAGAGAACTGGATGAACGGATAATCAGCGTTTCTTGACATGCTGGATGTCGCCACACGGCATCATCAAGAAGACCTTCGAGGGCATTAGCTGCGTCACGACTGGCATTCATCAGCGGCAACAGCCCCCATGCGGCTGAGCTGTTGTATCCCTGAGGGTCGGCAACCTCTAGGGATGCCCATGATCATCTTTGACATCAGCAAGCAAGGCCGTCTTCATCGCCGCAAGGCTGAAGACATCACTAGCCCAGAGCCCTTCAGCGAAACAGGTCTAGCAGCAACGAGAGATTGCGGTTCAGGATGACCTGGAAGGCTGGCAACACTGTGTTGTAAGCACTGAAAACAAGTCGCTAACAACAACAAAGCCTTCAACCAGGTCATCGTGATGCTGCTATCGCTACCAAATCGCAAGGCCGGGCCCAAAGAAGCAAGGGCAAGGGGTATCCCCGCGTTCATTTTGCATCTCGCAACCAAGCGCACGTCAGATCCTGGATTGATCATCCATGATCATGCAGAGCATTGGTGCCATGAGAACACGCCGCTTCTCTCTTGGAATCCGCCCTCTCCAAGCAAGATTTGACGAGCGCTCGTCGCTGCTCGATTCGTACTGGTCAGTGCACGAGGTGCCACGTCCTTTAGCTCTACAGCAGCAAGACCATCAGGCAACCTTGCTTGGGCTCAGCAATCAGGCCTCGGGAGGCATTAATACTTAAATGGCCTCAACCGTATCCATTGCTTCCTTGTTGAGCTGGCTGCAAGGTGATTTTGGGAAAATGAATAGTGTGCCGACCCGTGTTCTTCGCAACATTCCTGATCCTTCTCGGCGTAGTCGTCACGCTCTCGCTACCGGCTGCCAAGAACTAATCCTTACGTTTGCTACCTCAATCGGACACTCAGAGGGGTCTGCCGGCTACGAAATCAGCTTTTCCGTTGCCAGGGGCCTGAGGCTTTAAGCGGAAACGGGTTCAAGCAACTCCAACAAGGCTTGCAATTCCGCCTGCGGCTCCCGCCGCAACACGCCGATCACGTCTGGCCCCGGTTCTGCAGCTTGAGCAATTGCTGCACCGACAGTTCCCTGGAGTTGTTCGGCCAGCTGCAACGCCATCCCAACGATGCAGCCATCCCAGGCCAACAGCGCCATGCTGCTCAGCCATTCCAACGCCGAACGGCAGGCAGGATCCTGTATCGAGAGGCAACTGAGCAGGTCACGGTATTCGGATGCATGGATAAAGAGGCGCAGGGCGCGGTGCTCAGCCCGTTGGCGAGCTGTGGCGGTGCAGGGCCCGATCAGGGCAGCGATGCACAGGGGCTTGGCCGGGATTGCAGCTGTCTGGACGCTCTGACCCTGCAGGGCAGTAGTTAGCTGTTGCTCGGCTGAGCGGCGTAACACCCCATCGGGCAGCTGCTCCACCAAGGCCTGCCCGGCCTGCTCGACCGCTTGAAGAGTCTCCAGTGATCGGGAGGCACTGTCTGCAGCTAAGGGAGCGAGGACGCGATCCAGGCGCCACTCCAGCCAGTGCCGAGCAGAGGCAATCCGGCCCTCAACAGCCGTTGGGCCCTGGCTGCGAATCAGCCCGTCAGAGTCCTGGCCCTCGGGCAACTGCACCACCGAGGCACTCAACCCACCGGCCACCAGCTGCGGCTGCAACTGCTCGATCAGGCGCTCGGTCGCGACCTGCCCCGCGCCATCGCCATCGAGGGCGATCAGCAAATGCTTCATCCCGTAGCGCCTGAGGAGCTGGAGCTGCAACTCCGACACGCTCGTGCCCAGGCAGGCCACCGCATGGGTGAACCCGGCCTGGTGGAGCTGGATCACATCCAGCGGACCTTCCACCAACAGCGCGGTGCCTTGCTTACGGATGGCCTCGGCTGCCTGGTCCAAGCCGAACACCAGGCCATTGCGTTGGAACAGCAAGTCCCCAGTGCTGTTGCGGTACTTGGGTTCCTGGTTGCTCATCGACCGGCCGCAAAAGCCAACGGTCTGGCCGGATGCGTCGTTGAGAGGGATCGTCAGCCGGCCGCCAGCGACACCCAGCTGCCAGGTGCGAGCGGTTTCGGCGCTGATGCCGCGGACCTGGAGGTAATCGGCGCCGCCGCCTCCCTGCTCCAGTTGTTGCACCAAAGCCTGGTGGAACTCGGCCCGCTGCTCGGTGCGCTGAGCCATCAACGCTCTGCGCTCGCGCCACTCCTGCTCAAAGCGCGCCTGCGCCTCGGGATCGCCTTCCGCCACGCTGACGCCCGTGCGGCGGGCCAGTTCGAGCACGGCTTCTTGAAAGCTCAGTCCCTGTCTGTCCTGCAGCCAGCCGATGGCATCGGTGCCTTTGTCGCAGACAAAGCAATGGACGCGGTTGCGCGTCGGGCTGACGGACAGCGAGGGCCGGCGGTCGTCATGCCAGGGGCAGCGGGTCACGAAATCCCGGCCACTCTTCTTGAGCTCCGAGGGCCCAAAGAGATCGGTGATCTGGGCCCGTTCACGCACGCTCTCCAACACCGCCGGCGTGAGCAGCCCAGCCGGGCGCCCGGTGGGATGCCCACTGGGAGCACGCCGGCCCGCACCTGCAACCACCCGATGAGGGGCGGCATTGCCGCTGCCGCTGCCGCTTCCGCTGGCGCTGGTGTTGGAGAGCATGGGCATCAGAGGCACTCCACGCCTGGATACAGGTCGCTGCCGGTGAACAGCTTGCGGGCCTCGTCGCCTTCCAGGTAGCAGTGGCTGCGGTCCAGGCGGATGGTGGTTTTGTTCAGCTCATTGCCGCTGGCCATCTGGCCGTGGCGGAACTTGCCGTGGTGCACCTCCAGCAATCCCGGCTGGGCTGGGGTGAACTCATCGAGCTTGGGCCGATCAATCAGCCACACCGCAGAGGCGTAGCGCTCCAGCTCTGAGGTGCCCGCGAGATGCGAGACATCCGGGCCGGTGGGGTTGCCGTAGGCACCGCGATTGAGCTGCGCCACCACGAACATGTCGAGTTCACACCGGCCCGCAATGGCTTTGATCGTTGTGGCCCGGGCTGCCAGCTCTGCGGTGGTGTTGCTGCCGTAGCCGGGCGTTGGGCCCATGGCGTGGAAGTGATCGAGGAACACAGCCGAGAGGCTGGGGTTGGCGCTCTTGCAGTCCTCCACCAGCGCGGCCAGCTCCTCAACAGTGGCCGCAAATTTGCTCTGGTACAGCACCTCCCCCATGCGCTCGCCATTGGGGGCTATGCCGGCAGAGAACTGAGCCTCCAGTTGCTGGAGCCGCTCCAGATCACGGCCCTCGATCACCTCTCCGCGGCCCTCGAGTTCATTGGCCGTGTAACGCGAGGAGAACACCCCGCTGGCTTTACGGCAGTAGTTGGCAAACAGCCGAGCACCGATCGCGTGGCAGCTCAATTCGCAGGAGAGCACCAACACTGAGGCGCCGTTGTAGGCGAGCCCCATCGCTGCGGCGATGCCCACGGTGGTCTTGCCCACGCCCGAACGGGCTGCGAGCACCCAAGTGCTCTCGCCGGTCCCCGGGATCACGCCACCACGCATGTCGATGTCGAGCGAGGGGATCCCCGTGGAGATCGGTTTGGGGCGCCTGTCGGCGGGCAAGGACGCGAGCGCGAGACATTTGCGGCCGGCATCGCTCGCCTTGCACACCTGGAAGCTCTGGCGGTAACGCCCTGCGGTGATCGAGGTGGCGTCATTGAGGAGCTCACGGCAGCTTTCCAGTTCGCCATCGATGAGGGTGTCGACCTGCTCCCGTGCCAGGAGCTTGCGCAGCCCTGGATAGAACAGGCCTCTGGCCTTGGCGCTCTGGAAGAGCCGGCAGGCGATGTTGAAATCCAGCTCCGGGTGGATCAGGCCGTCATCACCCCAGGCGATCACCTCCGAGAGGGCTTCTTCTATCTGCAGCAGTGAGCCACGGAAACGGCCATCGAGGGCCCGTTGCCGCACGTCCTCACGGATCGCATTGGCATTGAGCACATCGATGTCGCGGCGGCCGCGGAAGAGCTCGTCGATCTCAAGGGCCACGGCCCGCAGGCCCGGCTGACTCCAGATCGAGCCTGGCACCACCTCGTCAAAGCGCAGACCGATGGCCCGGCGGAATGTTCCCCAGCGCTCGCGTTGATCGTCCGTGCCAACCAGAACAGCCGCCAGGAGATTCTTCTCGTGCTCCACCAGCGAATGGTTTGCCGGCAGGGTGGGCTTCTCCGCTGGGATCAGGCCGGCGGCGGTCTCCAGAAAGATCCCCTCATCAATCATTCGCTGGATCAGTGCCGGATCAAAACCACCGGGGATGGTGGTCTTGAGCTCCTCGTTGCCGGAGTTGGTGTTGGGGTTGGCAGTCATGGCGTGAACAGCGATGGGACATGTGGGCCCTGGATTCAGTGCCTGGTCTCCTGGCCGAACTGTTCAGCGGCTGTGCCGCGTTTGCCGAAACCGGCGGCCTCCAGGATTTCCGCCAGACGTTGCAGTTCGCTCGCCGGGAGCTTGGTTGCCTCGATGCCCTTCCCCTTCCACTCATGGCCATCCCAGAGAAGAAGCCTGCAGGCATGGCGGTGGTCAGGGTGGTAGCCAGAGATGGCAGCCGGGCGGTGATGGCCCACTCCTGGAGTGTTCCCACCGATGCCGCCTGAGAGCCGCCCGGTGTAAGCGCCCCAGGCAAAGACATGCCAGTGCTCCACACCACGCCCCTCAGAAGCGCGATCCACCTGGAGCAAGGCACGGGCGCAATCAGCGCCGTTGCGCTCTTGCGGGTATTCGGTGCGCCAGAACTCAGGCATCCCACGCAGCGCCCGGATCAGCGCTGCCTCAAACGCCTCAGCGCCACCGGCGTGGCGGATCGCTTGCCGCAGGCGGCTGGCCAACAGCGTGCCTGTGGGCTTGTAGGCGGGCCAGCTTTCGGGCTTGTGCTGGTTGTAGGTCGCAGCGAACTGGGCGATCAATGGGCTCTGCACCGGCGCACGCTTGGGCTCTGCTGAGGGTTCCGACACCACCTCGGCAATCACTCGGGGCTGAAGAACGGCGCAGGGCTGCTCCTCGCCAGCGCTCGGGATCTCTGCTGTGGTCTCCAGCGACTGCAGAAGCTCCTGGGGTTCGCAGTCCTGCTCATCAGGCCCGGAGGATTCGCCCTCCATGGCGGCTGACATCAGCCTCACCGTGGTGCCTTTGGCATCGCTGCAAAAGCGCAGCCAACCGAGGGTTTGCAGATCATCCAGATCCGCTTTCAGCAACCGCGGTTGCACAAACCAGGCGGCTCCCAGATCCCTGAGAGTCACGCGTACATCTCGGCTCCCGCGGCTGCGCCATTGCAGGTAGCCGTAGAGCTGAGCCACCCGCAACACCCGCCCTGGCCTGAGCGATCCCTGCCGCGCATTGCTCAGCCTTTGGAGGGCTGCATGGGTCTGGCGGATCGCCTCATTGCGGATGCAGAAGAACTGCACGGTGTGATCAGGAGGACCTGCCCCTGACGAGCTGCGGGAGGCTACTGGCGGTGCTCTTGATGTCCTGGCAACTCAGAGCAATGCACTGCTCAAGACCGCTCATCTGCCTGATTCCTCCTTCCCCCAAAGCCGGCTGTTGGCTTGCTTGTTGGTCTTTGGTTTTTGGATTGATTCTCTAAAACCTTTCAGAGATATAGATGTGCTGCACGGGGTGCATCACCCCTGAGGCACCGAGTGCAGCAGTGACTGAGGCACGGGGTGCAGCAGTGAATGGCCGGGATCAGAACAGAGGGTGATGCACGGAGTGCAGCAGCTGAGCCATGGGGTACACCAGCCGATGTGCCTACGGCGCGCAGCTGGCCGATGGTCAACGCGGGCGAATCTCAACCCAGGGTTCACCGCTGGCCAGAAGTTCAAAAGCCCCACCAAGCGTGCCATTGAGGGTGATCTGCAAGGCCTCATTGCTGCTGTTACCGGTGCGCAGCCAGATCACCTGCGGTGGAGGGCCGTGCTGCTCCAAAAGGTTGATGAAGTCACGGTCCTTGGTCATCACAACCGCGTTGACCTTGCGGGCTGCCTGAAAGATCTCCGGATCAACGGAATCGCGTAGGCCCAGCTCCCGGACCGCAACTGCCTCAACGCCCAGACCCTGCCGATTGATCCATCCAGCCAGAGAGGGCGGCAGCTGGGCATCCAGCCACAGCTTCATGCCACCAGCACGGGGTGATCCACTTCACGGGCGGCGTAGCGCAGAGCAGCCTCCAGATCCTCGATCTCCAGATCGGGATAGTCCGCCAGGATCTGAGCACTGCTCAAACCAGCGGCATAGAGCTCAAGGATGTCAGCCACACGGATGCGCATCCCACGAATACACGGCTTACCGCCGCATTGCTGGGGGTTGTAAGTGATCCGCTCCATGGCTCAACCCTAGGTGGAATCCGCAAGGTCGATGCGACAAGGATCGGAAGCCTGACCCAAGCCACCCCAGACGCCACCGCCATAGCCCACCTCGCCCAAGCGGCGCAAGGGTGAAACCACGGGGAATGCTCCCGACAGTTGCGCTATTACCCATGCCCCCTCGTCATGCACCCGTTGCCTCTTCCGTTCACAGCTGGTTGAACAGCAGCAGTGCCCATCGCCCTTTGTGCGAGCGCACGGTGATGGAGCTCTCCCGCCGCATCCAGCGCTGGCAGCAGCATCCCGATGGTCCGGCTCATGCACCCAAACCGGTGCGTCACAGTGCCCTGCGGGCGCGTGAGCAGCTGGTGCGCCACAACCTCGGCCTCGTGGCCCACACCTGGAGCCGCCATCGCTGCAGCCTCCCGGCTCATGACGACACCACGGCCGATGCACTGCAGGAAGCCGCGCTGAATCTGGTGCGAGCGGCAGAGAAATTCGATCCCACCAAGGGTTACCGCTTCTCCACCTACGCCAGCTTCTGGGTGCGGCGCGGCTTCTCGGAGTTCGAGCGCTACGCCAAGCGCGTGATCCGCTTCCCCGCCGAGAAGGCCGCTGTGGTGATCAAGGCATTGCGGCTCAGCCAGGAGCACCTGGCCAACAGCGGTGATGAACCGTCCCTGCAGTGGCTGGCAGCGCAACTCACCTACAAGGGCAAAGCCGTTACGGCGGAGCAGCTGGCCACCTTGCTGCAGCAATGGGAGGCGACCCGCACCGGTTCGCTCGACGTTGGTGATGACAGCGGAGAAGAGCTCAGCGGCAGCTCACGCCTGGATCAGGCCTCACTCAGCCAGGCCGCCGCGCAGGAGCACAACAATGCCGACGATCCCCAGGAAGCGGCGCTACCCGAGCTGATGGCGGCGCTGAATGAACAGGAGCACCGCATCATCCGCAACCGCTACCTGCGCCGGCCGCCCCTGAGCCCCTACCAACTGCGCAAAGCCATGGGCGGTCTGGAGCCGGATCAGCTCGATCAGTTGGAGC
>VFQS010000940.1_pt1 | contig 28768 bp, 26 predicted proteins | sample 3512361 | NCBI WGS metagenome assembly VFQS01 (sample SAMN10412375, study PRJNA504923) | tailings metagenome | isolation source: Relicate 1 Philex TSF3 active mining | place: Philippines
CATGTCGACGGCCAGGGCATTCGTCCGCCGATCGAAGTCGGCCCAGGTGAACACGCGACTCCCCTGGATCTGGCACGGACTGTTCGGCACTTTGGCGGCGATCGCCTCGTAGGCGTCGGCGAAATTCCACGTCGTCATGACTCCCCCTTCATCGACGTACCGTAATTCAGTGTCGGCACCGAGGGAAGCGTCAGCCGGTCACTTGGGCAGACCGAGCACCCGTTCACCGAGAATGTTCCGCATCACGTTGGATGTGCCACCCATGATCGTGTAACCGGGCGCATAGGAGAGACCTTGCGTCACGTCGTTCCACAACGTGGCCTCGGCACCGAGGGTACGAGCGACGAACTGAGCGACGTCCCATTCGTGCTCGGTGCAGAAACACTTGGTCGCCGCCGAGAAGCCAGCCGGAGCCTGGTGAAGGACCTCTCGGATCACCAAGATGCGACCGATGCGGAACTTGGTTTCCAGTCGGGCGATCTCAGCGCGCACTCGCGGATCGGACGTGTCGGCTCGATCCCGGGCGATGCAGTACAGCGCGTAGTTCGACACCAACCGATCGATCCCGCCGCGCTCGTGCTCGAGCTGTCGCATCGTCTGCTTGAACGCCCCGCCTTCGGCGCCGACCAGGTTCGCGATCGGAACCCGCACATCGGTGTAGAAGACCTCGCAGAAGTGTCGATTGGTCGTCATGTCCTTGATCGGACGAACCTCGATCCCCGGCGTGTCCATCGGCACGATGATCTCGGAGATGCCGGCATGGGGCGGCCCTTCGGTCGACGTACGACAGATCAGATAGCAGTAGTCGGCGACCTCTCCGAAACTGGTCCAGATCTTCTGTCCGTTGATCACCCAGTCGTCACCATCACGGACGGCCTGAGTCTTGAGCGACGCCAGGTCGGATCCGGCGTTCGGTTCGGACATCCCGATGCACCACACCGAACGCCCGGCGAGGATGTCGGGGAGGAATTCCGCCTGCTGATCGGGCCGGCCGTAGGTCATGAGGGTCGGACCCATTTGACGATCAGCGAACCACATCGCCCCGATCGGCGCTCCGGCCTTGATCAGCTCTTCACCGATGATCAGGCGATCGATCGCCGGTCGGCCACCACCGCCGAATTCGGTCGGCCAGGTGAGTCCGATCCAGCGACGTTCGCCCAATGCCTCGGCGAATTCACGAGACCAGCCGTTGATCCACGAGTCGTTGGCACGGCCGTAGCGCGCGACAGCGTCGATGGCGACAGCCCGAGCCTCGGCTCGAAGTGCTTCTTGTTCCGGTGTCCAGGTGAATTCCACAGCGACCCTTTCCACGATCATTGTGCCTCGTCCACCGGCGTCAGGTCGGATCGACGGCCGCCGCTCATGTCGACATGAGGCACAATGAGGCATGAGCCAGGACGGACTCGACTCCTCGCTTCCGCTGCGACCCGAGACCATCGACGAGTTTCGACGCCTCGGCCACACCGTCGTCCGGGGTCTGGCCTCGTCCGAGGAGATCAACCGGTACGCGCCTGCGATCGATGCGGCGACCATGGCTCGCCGATTCGACCATCGTCCGCTCGCGGAACGAGACACCTACGGTCGCGCTTTCATCCAGGCGGCGAACGTTCATCTGCACGATCCGACTGTCGCCGAATTCGTGCTCGCCCCGCGTTTCGCTCGCGTCGCCGCCCTCCTCCTCGGCTGCCAAGGAGTGCGCCTGTATCACGATCAGTCCCTGTACAAGGAGCCTGGAGGCGGCCACACGCCCTGGCATCAGGATCAGGTGTACTGGCCTCTCGACACCGATCAGACCATCACCATGTGGATGCCGCTCGTCGACGTACCTCAGGAGATCGGGGGCATGACATTCGCCGATGAATCGTGGCGCGAGGGCAATCTCGGCGACTTCACCATCGGCGACGAATCCCATGACCATTTCGACAAGGTCGTCGAACGTTTCACGACGACGACCCATGGACCCTTCCTCGCCGGGGACGCGACATTTCATCGTGGCTGGACTCTCCATTGCGCTCCGGCCAACACGACGACGACCATGCGGAGCGTGATCACCGTGATCTATTTCGCGGATGGTGCGAGGATCTCCGACCCGATCGAACCGAGTGCTCGCTTCGATCACATGATGTGGCTGGGCGGGAAGGCGGCCGGAACCACGGCCGACGGAGCGAACAACCCTCTCCTTTGGCACGAGGCTCGCGCGTGAACCGCCAGTTCCATCTGCTCGCCAAACCAACGGGCGCGACCTGCAATCTCGACTGCACGTATTGCTTCTTCTTGTCCAAGGATGCCTTGTACCCCAATCGTTCCACGCGCATGACCGACAAGACCCTCGAGGCCTACGTCTCGCAGTTGATCGACGCGCAACCCGACGGCGAGGTGAACGTCGCATGGCAGGGCGGAGAGCCCACGTTGATGGGTGTCGAGTTCTTTCGCCGTGCGCTGACGACAGCCGAGCGAACCAAGAGACCCGGACAGACGCTGGTTCACACCGTGCAGACCAATGGCGTCCTGCTCGACTCCTCGTGGTTCGAACTGTTCGTCGAGTTCGGCGTTCTCGTGGGTCTGAGCATCGACGGACCAGCGGAGATGCACGACGTGTATCGCCGTGCCAAGAACGGCGACGCCACACATGCCGCCGTCGAAACCGCGTGGTTCGGCCTGCGACGAGCGGGCGTCGAGACCAACGTGCTCTGCAGCCTCTCGGCGGCCAACGTCGATCGACCTCTCGAGGTCTACCGATACTTCCGCGATCACCTGGAGGCTCATCACCTCCAGTTCATCCCGATCGTCGAACGAGCCGACTCGATCACGTTGTCGATCGCCGAAAAGGGTTGGAGCGACGTTCCCGGCCGTCGGCGCATCCTCTATCAGCAACAGGGCGACCTGGTCACCAGTCGGTCGATCAGCGGCGTGCAGTACGGCGACTTCCTGACGACGGTGTTCGACGAGTGGGTGGGCCGCGACGTCGGTCGAGTGTTCGTCCAGTTGTTCGACGTGACTCTCGGATCACACCTCGGACTTCACACCCTGTGCATCCATTCGCCGACGTGCGGGGACGCACTGGCCCTCGAACACAACGGTGACGTGTATTCGTGCGACCATTTCGTCGAGCCCGATCATCTGATCGGCAACATTCACGACACGCCTCTGCGAACGTTGGTGGACGATCCGCGACAGCGCGCCTTCGGTCGGCACAAGAACGAATTGTTGCCTCGAATGTGTCGCGACTGCGACGTCCTCTTCGCTTGCCACGGAGGTTGTCCGAAGGATCGATTCTCGAACACTCCCGACGGAGAACCAGGCCTGAACCACCTGTGCGACGGCTATCTGCAGTTCTTCCGCCACAGCGGTCCGGCCATGGGACGCATGGCTCGACTGGTGTCGAGTGGCCGCTACGCCGACGAGATCATGACCACGCGGCCGTGAGTCGTTCGACCCACTCCCACAGGGCCTCGCGACGTTCGGGGGTGTCGGAACGAGTCGTCATCGGGAGTCGATGAATCGGACGTTCGGCCCGATCGCACCAGAACCGACCCGACCGCAACGGAGAGGGCGTTGCGCACAACCACGTGATGGTGTCGGCCCCCTGCTCGGCAGTACGGAGGACCGGTGATGTGACTCGCGCGAACCCCGGTAGCGATGAACGGACGCCCGGTGTGTCGGCCCATCCGGGATGCATCGTGGCGAACAGGACGTCGGGTCGGACCGTCGCCCACTGTTCGACCAGCGTCACTTGCATACGCTTCGCCAACGCGTACTGACGAGTGCCGTCGTAGCGAACCGGATCCATCGGATCGGATCGCGCCACATCATGAAGCGACGCGCCGTACATCCCGCCCGATGACACCCAGATGGTCCGCTGGCACGGCAACCGCCTCGTCATCAGATGCGGTGCAAGAACGTGAGTCGCAATCGTCGCCTCGAAGTTCTGCGCGGTACGCGTCATCCGACTCAGAAGAGCACCGGCGTTGTGAATCACCGCGTCGGGAGCCGTGCTGCTCGCCAGTCGGTCACTGGCCCGCGCGACGGCGCCGAGGTCGGACATGTCGGCGATCACGATCTCGCAACGCGATCCGAGTTGGTCGGCCACTCCCCGCAGTCGCGACTCGTCGCGACCGACGAGGACGAGATCGGCTCCCAGATCGTGCAGTTGACCGGCCGCTGCACGTCCGATGCCCGACGTCGGTCCCGTCACCACGATTCGCTGACCAGTCAACGCGCCGGCCGGCAACGACTCCCAGGACGCTTGCCGAGAGCGAACGGCGAATCCGACGCGGGAGAACCCGCCGACGACGGACAGATCGAGGAGGCGGTCGACGGCGGATGTCACCCGGCCATTCCACACCGTGCTTCTGGTCGATGCCAGACTGGAGCGGTGAGCGATTCGTCGAATTCTCGTGATCACGGGCACGATCATCGGCACGATGTCCACCCCCACGTGCACGGACCCGATTGCGGCCACGTGGCGGTCGTTCATGGCGATCACGTGGACTACATCCACAACGGTCATCGACATCACCAGCACGACGATCACTGGGACGAATGTGCCGAAGCTCTGTGCGTCGAACACGGCCATCACGATCACGAACACGGCCCCGGGTGCGGCCACACTCCCGTCCCGCACGGCGACCATGTCGACTATTTGCACGACGGACACCTGCACGCCCGCCACGACGATCATTGGGACGAACACTGATCCGCATCCACCGGTGTTCTGGTAAGGATTTTTCACCGTGTAGGTGAAGATCTCTCACCAGAAAAACACTCACGGACCGAGGCTCAGAAATCTGGCGCGCGAAACTCACCCCTGCGGTGAAAAATCCTCACCAGAACACCGGTCAATGATCGTGGTCGTGAAGGTGTTCGGTGATGACGAGTCGGCCGTCGACATGGGTGAGGCCCACACCGAAGGTCGCCAACAAGTTCTCCGGGGTCAGCACGATGTTCGGTGGACCGTCGGCCACCACTCGACCGGCGAGCAGCATCACCCGCTCGCACTGCGAGGCCTCCCCCACGTCATGGGTCGCGGTCACGATGGCCGCTCCACGCCGCCGTTCGTCGGCCATGGCCTCGAGATACAGCGCACGACCCGGAGCGTCGAGACCTGCGGTCGGTTCGTCGAGCAACAACAACCTCGAACGTCGAGCCAGAGCCTGAGCCAAGTAGACCCGTTGCTGTTGTCCGCCCGACAGATCGCGCATCGGAGTTTCGGCGAGAGGCTCGATTCCCATCCGCTGCATTCCGTCGTCGACAGCCTTGTCGTCGATCGATCGGCGCCGGGCCAGACGCCCGCGTTGATCGAATCGCCCCATCCGAACCACATCGATCGCACGGATGGGTAGAGCCAAGCCCTCCCGGTGATACTGACTCACGTACGCCACATCGCGTGTCGCAATTCCGGGCGCCACACCGAGGATTTCGAGCCCACCGCCGAGAGGACTCAGAAGTCCGGCGAACGTCTTCAACAACGTCGACTTGCCCGAGCCGTTCGAACCGACGAGCGCGACCGAACCTCCCGGCGCGAGATGGGCATCGACGTCCTCCAGAACGACACGAGATCCGTACCCGACCGAGAGGCGACGTGCGACGGCGACCGGACTCACGTGGCCACTCTCCGTTCGCGCACGGATCGACGAATCTCGACGCTCGTCAGCACCACGAAGAAGATCGCCACGGCCACCACCACGACCGAGGCCCCGGCCGCCCAATCCCAGTGATACGACACGAGTAGGCCCACGTACACCGACACCGAGCCGATCAGCGCCGCCCAGAGCATCATCACGCCGATCCGCCGAGCCATGAGGGCCCCGGCGCCAGCCGGCCCGAGCAGCATTCCGAACACGAGCAAGGACCCCACCGACTGGAACGACACGACGATGGTGGCTGCCACCAGCATCAGCATCACTCGATGGTGAACGTCGGCGCGGTAACCCATGGCCCGCGCCAGGTCGGCGTCGAAGCACAGCACGGCGAAAGGCCGATACGACCACGCCACGACGAGTCCGACGACCAGCAGAGCGATCAGCAGCACCCAGATGTCGGCTGAGGCGACCCCGAGAAATTCTCCGAACAGGATCGCACCGATGTCTCCGGTCAACCGATCGGAACTCGACACCATCACCACGCCGGCGGCGAGAAGACCCACGAACAACAATCCGATCGCGGTGTCGGACGACAGCTTCGACCGTTTGGTCACCAGACTCACGCCGCCGATCATCACGCCGGCTCCGATCGCGGCGCCCAGCAGGCTCGAGAATCCGAAGATCACCGACCCCGCGACGCCTGGAAGCACCCCATGAGCCAGGGCATCGCCGATGAATGCCAACCCTCGCAAGACCACGTAGGTGCCGACGATTGCGCACAGTACGGCCACCAGCACTCCAGCGAACAGGGCCCGCTGCAGGAAGGAATTGTCGAGGAACGGGTCGACGAGCGGGCCCACGCGCCCCACGCTACGCAGTCAGCGCATCGCGAACCTCGGATGCCAACTGCGAGAGGAACGAACGGTACGTGTTGTCGTCGGGGACCAGGTGACTCGATACGACGACCACGCGCACGCCGGTCTCGTTCGCCAACGCCTCGACCACGTCGTCGGGGGCACCCAGCTCGGCGAAGATCACCGACACTCCTTCGACCTCGATCGCCTCTTTGAGTTCGGAGAGATTCGCGGCCGTCGCCTCGGCCGATGTCGACAGACTGGGCACGATCGAACCGATCAGTTCGAAGTCGTAGTGAGCAGCGAAATACGCCATCGACACGTGTCCGGTGATCATCACACGATCTTCCACCGGGATCACCGACAACGATTCGGCCACCTCGGCATCGAGCGCGTTCAGGTCGGCGATGACATCTTCAGCCCGCTCCGCCACGTCGAAACCCAGAGTCGCCAGCTCGTCGCTCAGATGTTCGACGACTTCAGCGACGGAGAGCGGGTCGGTCCAGAAGTGCGGGTCACCACCCTCGTCACCATGCTCGTCGTCACCATGCTCGTCGTCACTATGCCCGTCATCACCGTGCTCGCCATGACCTGCGTCGCCGATCTCGAGAACTTGGACGTGATTGGTCGCGAAGAACACCGGCGGCTCGGCCGCATCGAGAATCGACTCCAAGCCTTCTTCGAGACTCAGCCCGTTGGCCACGATCAGCGCGGCATCGTTGATCGCTTCCACGTCCTTGGCCGAAGGCTCCCATTCGTGCGGATCGACGCCGTTGGGAATCAACACCCGAACCTCGGCCGAATCGCCCACCAGATCGCTCACGATGGCGCCGAGCACCGAATGGGTGGCCACGATCGACGGACGCGAACGCACGGACGAATCCGACGCCGTGTCGGCTCCACAGGCGGACAGAACCAGGGCCGAGATGGGGACGAGCAGACCGAATGATCGACGACGCATGGAAATAATGGTAATGGTTCTCATTCTGTTCGACAAGTCGATCCCCGGACCACCCACTACCGTCCTGTCCATGGTCTCGGCGTTCCTCCATCCCTTCGCCAAACCGACTCGATCCGACTTTCGCTCCATCGTGGCGGGCGCAGGATCGATCGTCACCGACTCGACCGGACGCCAGTACATCGATGCCATGGCCTCGCTCTGGTACTGCGCCGTGGGTCACGGCCGCCGCGAGATCGCCGACGCCATCGCCACTCAAGCCTCGACCTTGGCTGGATACTCGACCTTCGACCCCTTCACCAACGACGTGGTCGAGGAACTCGCCGAGCGCTTGGTCGGCATCGCACCGATGACCGATTCCCGGGTCTTCTTCTGCTCATCGGGCTCCGAAGCCGTCGACACGGCGATGAAACTGGCCCGCCTCGCCCACGTTCAAGCAGGCCATCCCGAGCGAACGACGATCGTCTCGCGCCAGCGCGGCTACCACGGAACGGCCTACGGCGGTACCAGCGCTCAAGGCATCCCGCCCAATCGCGAGGGCTACGGTCCGCTCGTCGGCGACGTGCTGCAAGTTCCCGCAGACGACATCGAAGCGCTCGCCACCGCGATGGCCCATCACGGCGACACCATGGCGGCCGTCATCGTCGAACCGGTTCAAGGCGCTGGAGGGGTCTTCCCTCCCACCGAGGGCTATCTCGAGAGCGTTCGCCGATTGTGCGACCAGCACGGCGCCTTCTTGATCTACGACGAAGTCATCAGCGGTTTCGGACGACTCGGCCATTGGTTCGCCGCGCATCGTTTCGGCGTGCGCCCCGACCTCGTCACCTTCGCCAAAGCGGTGACGTCCGGGTACCAGCCCCTCGGCGGAGTCTTCGTCGGGCCGGCCGTGCGCGCACCGCTGGAGGCCGACCCCAACTTCTTCCTCCGCACCGGATTCACCTATTCCGGCCACCCAACGGCGTGTCGAGCTGCTCTCGTCAATATCGACATCATCGAGCGCGAGGCTTTGGTCAAGCGTGCCCATCACATTGGTCGCCGTTTGTCGGCCGGACTTCATTCTCTCGCCTCCGACGACCTGATCGCTGGCGTTCGCGGCGACGGCGCGGTGTGGGCGGTCGCCCAGAAGCCCGGCGTCGACCCCGTGATCGTCCGCGACCGCATGCTCGACCTCGGCGTGATCACCCGCGCGGTGGGGACCGATACCAACACCTTCTGCCCTCCCCTCGTCATCACCGACGACGAGATCGATCGAGTCGTCGACGCACTCACCCAAGCCGTGACCACGCGATGACGGGCTCAGACCGACGCCCAGCCTTCGATCCGTTCGATCCGGCCTTTCGCGCCGATCCGTATCCGTTCTACGACACGCTCCGCGAACTCGATCCCGTGCACCGAACACCACTCGACACCGTCGTGCTCACTCGGTACGACGACGTCGCTTTCACCCTACGAAGCAACGATTTCAGTCGAGACATCGAGGCCAACGGAAACGAACCGACCGACGAGATCGGCAAGGCGAAGCGAGCGCGCCGTCAGGATCGCAACGCCACCAAGTCGATTCTCAATCTCGATCCTCCTGATCACACCCGCCTGCGCCGTCTCGTCAGCAAAGCCTTCACTCCCTCGTCGATCGAGCGCCTCCGGCCGCGCATTCAACAGCTCGTCGACGACGTCCTCGACCGGGCCGCCCGGCGCGGCGGCATCGAGCTCGTCGACGAACTGGCTTTCCCCATCCCGTTCCAGGTGATCTCCGATCTTCTCGACATGCCGACCGATCGAGCCGAGGAACTCCGCGACTGGAGTCAGATCATCACCTTCAGCCTCGAACCCACGTCGACCCTCGACGACCTCTCACTCGTCGATCGAGCTTTTGCCGAACTCATCCCATACCTGATCGACATCATCGAGCAACGCCGACGTGCACCTGGTGCCGATCTCCTGTCGGCCCTGCTCGCCGTCGAGGACCAGGGCGACACCCTCTCGATGCCCGAGCTCATCAGTTTCGTCGTCCTGCTCTACATCGCCGGACACGAAACGACGGTGAACCTGATCGGCAATTCGGTGAACGGACTGCTCCGACATCCCGATCAGCTCGCTGCATGGAGCACCGACCCGACCGTCGCCGGTCGAGCCGTCGACGAATGTCTGCGCTTCGATGGTCCGGTGCAACAAACGGTTCGCGTTCCGATGGTTCCGGTCACGTACCACGGCCTCGATGGCCCCATCGTCGTCGAACCAGGAACCATCGTCGTGACGGCTCTCGGAGCTGCCAATCACGATCCGACGGTGTTCGCCGACCCGCACACACTTCGCCTCGATCGCTCCAACGCCAATCGCCATCTGGCCTTCGCCGGCGGCATCCATTACTGCCTCGGGGCCAGTCTCGCTCGTCTCGAAGCCGAGATCGCCGTGGGTTCACTCGTGAGACGTTTCCCGGCCATGCGATCCGTCGGGCCGATCACCTGGCGTGATCGGCTCACGATTCGCGGCGTCGACCGTCTCCAACTCGAATTCTGAGATCGGGTCGACGCTCGATCTCAGCGTTGACGCGAGTGGTATTTCGGGGCCAGGCGTCCGTTCTCGTCGCGCACGTCGAATTGCTCGGAGACGTCCTCGACCCACTGGATCGTGCCACTGCGATCCATCAGATCGGGTGCCACGGCCAACGCAGCGATCGCTCGTCCGACCCCGATCGGTGTCTGCGCCTTCGACATGTCACTGCCCCGCTCGCCGGCCCACTCCATGATGAACTCGGTGGCCACGGTGCCCGGGTAGATCGAACAGCACGCGATGCCCTTCGGCTTCAATTCGATGGCCATGTCGGCGCTCAATCGATCGAGGCCCGCCTTGCCCGCACCGTAGGACGAGCTGAAGTGGTACGACGAACCCCCCGGCGACGAGACGTTGAAGATCGCTCCACCCGGACCCGATGCGAACAGCAACGGCGCGGCATGCCACGACGCGATGTAGTGGGCCCGCAGACCGATGCCGACCTGATCGTCCCAGATGTTCACGGAGTGCTCCCAGAAGCCTCCGCCCCATGCCGGCGGGTCGGGAATCTTGTAGACGTTGTTCACCAGGATGTCGAGACGGCCGACATCGTTGCCGACCCGATCGAAGAGGGCTGCGATCTGCGCATCGTCACCATGGTCGACCGGTACCGCGATGCCCGTGCCGCCGGCATCGTTCACCATCTTCACCGTGGTGTCGATCGACAACGTCCCGGGCCCGGTCGTTCGGCCGGTCACGTAGACGGTGGCCCCCAATTCGGCAAGCGCGATGGCGGTGCCGCGGCCGATACCGCGACTCGAACCAGTGACGACCGCGATCTTCCCGTCGAGCCGTCCGCTCATGCCGTCACCGAGGCCGGCGTGAACTCGACGTCGAGACTGATGAGTCCACGCAACATGAAGCTGGGGAAGTACTCGAACGTGTTCGATTCGGCGAGCCGGAACGAATCGATCCGCTTCGACAACTCCTCGAGGGCGACCTTGCCTTCGAGTCGTGACAGGTTCGCCCCGAGGCAGAAGTGAATTCCCTTACCGAAGGCGAGGTGGTCGCGGAGGTTTTCGCGATCGGGATCGAAGGCGTCGGGATCGGAGTACAGGCACTCATCACGGTTGGCCGACGAGAAGACGATGATCAGCCGGTCGCCCTTCTTCAGTGCATGACCACCGAGTTCGGTGTCGGCGGTGACGATTCGCCACATCCCCTGCGTCGGGGTCGAGAGTCGGAGGGTTTCCTCGACGATTCGCTCGACACGTGTCGGATCCTTCTTCACCATGTCCCACTGCTCGGGGTTCTCGGCCAACAACCGCATCATCTCGGTCAGCATCTTGGTCGTGGTCTCGTTTCCGGCCACGAGCAGTTGCTGAATGATGCTGAGCATCTCGGGCATGTCGAGGGGGCGCTTGTCGGCCACATCGGGATCGTCGTCCTCGACCGTGGCGTTCAACAGGTTGGTCAGGATGTCGTCCTGCGGATCGGTCCGACGCTTGTTCAACTGCTCGGCGAAATAGTGCTGGAATTCGTTGACACCGTATTCGGCCCTGATCCGCTCGTCGATCGTGATGTTGGTGCCGATGCCAGCGATCGAATCATCCGACCAGCGCTTGAAGTCGGCCAGGCGATCATCGGGCACGTTCAGAGCCTTGGCGATCACCTGAACGGGAAGTGGCACCCCGAACTCGCTCACGAACTCGATGCGACCCTTGTCGATCCAGGAATCGATGAGTCGCACGGTGATCTCCCGAACCGTCGGTTCGAGTTCGGCGATGACTTTCGGATGGAAGGCCCGCGACACCAGTCGTCGGTAGCGCGTGTGGTCGGGCTGATCGACCGTGAGCATCGTCCCGACGCGGGGATAGCCCTCGGCGAAGACCTCGGCGAACCGCTGGCGAACCTCTTGCGACATCGGCATGCTCGACGTGCCGAACGCCGACGAATACGTCTGCGGGTCACGAAGGGTCTGCATCACGAGATCATGCCGGGTCACCATCTTGATGCCCATGCCCGGAATCTCGTAGACGGCCTGGTCTTCGCGCATCTTGGCGTAGTGCGGGAACGGGCACTGCATGGTGTTGGGATCGAATGGATTGAAAGTGCTGAGATCGACGGTCACGACGAATCCTTTCTCAGTTCCCGCTCAGGCGGCTGACGACGGGAGCGATGGCGTCCATGTTCGAGGTCCCGAACGAGACGTAGGAAATTCCGAAACGTTCACGCCTCTCGACGAGTCGATCGCAGATCTCGTCGACCGAGCCGATGAGAACGTGCGGATGATCGGCCATCACCTCGGGGGTCATACCGAACATCGGAGCCATCTTGGCGCGAGTCCCCTCTCCATCAGGGGTGACCACGGTGAAGTAGGCCGCGATTTCGAGTTCGATGTCGGCGAACCGCGATCCAGCCCCGTCTCGCACCCACCGGATCTTCTGCTCGGTGAGCTCGGCCGTCGAGGAACCGATTCCTTCCGGTCCGAGCCGTCCGGTGGAATTGTTGAAGTTGAGGCTGACGATGTCGGCCTCACGTCCAGCGATCGTGAGAACACGCTGGGCGCCACCACCGATCATGAGCGGCGGCCGAAGATTCACCGGCTTCGGCACGGCCTCGAACCCGACGGCGTGCACATGCGAACCGTTCATGTTCAACTCGCCCGGCGCGAACGACGCGCGAAGCAAGTCGATCACTTCTTCCATGCGATCGAGTCGAACACCGGCTCGATCGAACGGCACACCGATGGCGTCGTATTCGTTCTGCAACCAACCCGCACCGATGCCGATCTCGAGTCGACCGTCGGAGAAGAAGTCGAGGGTGGCGAGTTCCTTGGCCAACATCACCGGATTGCGGTAGTCGACACACAGCACTCGACAGCCGATCTTGATGGTGGACGTCGCCTCGGCCGCGACCGCCATGGCGGGAATCGCCGCCACCGTTTGAACCGGATGGCCGGTCGGCGTGAGCGCGGGACCCGGTCCGATCACGTGATCGGCGAGATGGAACGACGAGTAGCCCAGGTCTTCGGCCTTCTTCGCCGTCTCTCGCCACTCCTTGGCCGATGACGGTGCGTATCCCTGAATTCCGAAACGAAATGCCCGACTCACGACGTCGCCCCTAATGCCGTGGCTGACTGCTGTCCTCGATCCATCACTCCCCCAGTCGCTGACGATCCGCCAGCACGGTCAAACTAATCCATCGGTCAGTTTCCCGCCATGCTCCTGGGATTCAGCGAGGTCAGGTCGACTCCGCCGACACGACCAAGCGCTCGAGCCCCCGCAGCACGAACGAGTCGCCGTATCGGAAGTCGTTGCCCTCGGCCAGGCGCAGACCTGGAAGGTGATCGAGGATCACCTCGGTGGCGATCCGGGCTTCGGCCCGGGCCAGCCCCGCTCCCGGACAGAAGTGCTCGCCGTTCCCGAAGGCCAGATGTTCCCTCACGTTGACCCGATCGACGTCGACGATGTCGGGTTCGGCGAACCGGCACTCGTCGCGATTCGCCGAGGCGAACAGCAACCACAGGTGCTGACCGGCCGCAATTGGAGTGCCGTCGATCACGACGTCGACCTTGGCCTGCCGGAACAGCCCACCGACGGGCGCCTCGATTCGCAGCATCTCTTCCACCAACGCGTCGACGAGGGTTCGGTCGGCGGCCAGACGGGAGAAGAGTTCAGGCACCTCAGCCAGATGTCGAATGATGTTGGTGATCAACTTGGTGGTCGTCTCGTTTCCGGCGACGAGGAATTGGGTCAACATCCCCAGTTGTTCGTCATCGGTGAGCTCCTCGCCGTCGATCACTGCGTTCGCGATGTCCGACAGGATGTCGTCGGTCGGCTGGACCCGCCGTTCGGCGATTCGCGCCAAGAAGTATTCATTGAACGCCTTGGTCGACAGGACGAAGCCGCGCACCTGCTCAGTGGACGGATCATGATTGCCGACCGGCATGACGAGATCATCCGACCATCGTTTGAAAGTCGCCAGATCGTCGTCCGGCACTCCAAGAGCATGGGCGATGATCGTCATCGGCAGACCGACGGCGAACGTGGCCACGATGTCGACGCAACCGTCACGACGAACAGCCTCGACCGCATCGCCGATCAAGGAGAGTGCCGTCGAACGAATCAACGGTTCGAGCTGTCGGATTCGGTCCGGGCGGAAGGCCGGATTGACGAGTTTGCGCTGACGTCGATGCTCGGGTGGATCGGCGTTCAGGAGAACCGCGGCTCGACCGCGCGTCATCGAGACCGAGCCGAGCACTTCGGCCATCTCGGGCTCCTTCATCAACGCCATGATTCCGTTCATGAGCGACTGACCACCCGGCTGGGGACCGGTCGGAAACAGGCTCGAGAACCGCTCCGTGTCCCGAAGGATTGCCCTCACGTCGTCGTAACGCGTGACGAGCCATGCACCGAGTGACTCGTTGTAGACAAGACCTTCGGCCGACCGCAGTTCGGAGAAGATCGGATAAGGACAGGCGATCGCCGACTGGTCACGGGCAATGAGCGCGTCGACCCTCTCCTGTGTCGCGGGATCTATCCGAACCATGGTTCCAACCTTTCGTGCCTCGACTGACCTGACTCGACTGACCAGACTCGACCGACCAGACTCGACCCGGCGCACGACGGAGCAGGGTCTGGCTTCGAACTTACCGATGGATTAGTTTGAATCCCGAAGCGACGGGGGTCGCTTCGAGGCCACGGTCCGATCACGGCCGTGTCGACGAATGGGGGCGCCGATGAGTGCGAGTCCGAACGCGGTGACGACTCAACACACTTTCTGCCGCGTGTGCCATGCCAGTTGCCCACTCGAAGTCGACGTTCAGATGGGTCGCGTCTCGGCGGTTCGCGGTGTCCCCGACGATCCGCTCTTCGGTGGCTACACCTGCATCAAAGGTCGCCAATTGCCCGATCAGATCTCTCATCCCGCTCGCCTCACCACCACCCAACGACGGCGAACCGACGGAACCTTCGAGTCGATCGCGTCGTCCGACGCCCTCGACGACATCGCCTCTCGGCTGGCCGCCATCATCGAGCGGCACGGACCGAATGCGGTTGCCAGTTACACCGGAACCGGCGGATACCAGAACTCCCTCGCCGTGCCCGCCGCACGCGCTTTTCACCAAGGACTCGGCTCGTCGTCGTTCTACACATCGGTGACGATCGATCAGCCGGCCAAGGGAACCGCACCGTTCCGGACGGGCATCTGGGAGGCTGGATACCACAACTTCTCCGACGCCGACGTCCTGCTCGCCGTCGGATACAACCCGATGGTGTCGAGTTTCGGTCCACTCGGTGGTCTGCAGGGAACCAATCCCGTCGTCGTACTTCGCGAGGCGAAGCAACGCGGTCTCAAGTTGATCGTGATCGATCCCCGACGCACGGAATTCGCTCAGCAGGCCGACATCCATCTGGCCGTGCGGCCCGGGGAAGACCCGACTCTGCTCGCCGGGATCACGCGTATCGTTCTCGACGAGGACCTCTTCGACCATGAGTTCTGCGACGAATGGGTCGGTGACCTCGGTGCATTGATCGATTCCGTTCGCCCCTTCGACCTCGAGTACGTCGCCGCGCGATGCGACGTACCGGCCGACGACGTCGTCGCCGCGGCTCGAATGTTCGCCGCCGGTACTCGCGGAACGGCGGGCTGCGGAACCGGCCCCAACATGGCTCCCCACTCCGGGCTGGCCGAGCATTTCGCCATCGTGCTGAACACCATCTGCGGTCGCGTGAATCGAGCTGGCGATCGGATCGAGAGCGGAAGTTTCCTGTATCCCGACATGCCTCGCCGAGCGCAAGTCATCGCGCCGCGCAATCCGACACCCGGACCGTCATCGCGATTCCGAAACCTTCGTGGCATGCGTGGCGAGATGCCCACCACGACTCTCGCCGAAGAGATCCTCACCCCGGGCGACGGGCAGATCCGCGCGCTCGTCGTGAGCGGAGGGAACCCGGTCGTCGCCTGGCCCGATCAGGAGCTCACCATTCGCGCGATGCGGGATCTCGAATTGCTGGTCGTCGTCGACCATCGGATGTCGGCCACCGCCGAATTCGCTCACTACGTCATCGCACCGACCCTGTCCCTCGAACGAGCCGACGTACCACACCTCATGGATCGATGGTTCCGGGCTCCCTACACCAACTACACCGAGGCCGTCCTGCCCCGCCCCGGCGACGTCCTCAACGAGTGGGAAGTCTTCTGGGAGATCAGTCGACGTCTCGGCACCGTTCTCGCCTTCCCTGGTGGGGCGGCACCGGTCGATCACCATCCCACCGACGACGAGGTTCTCGATCTCGCTTACGCCGGATCGCGAATGTCGATGGACGACATCCGACGACATCGCATGGAAATCCATCCCGAATTGGCGATCGTCGTCGATGCCGCCGACCCATCGTGCACCGCGAAGTTCACTCTCGCCCCCGACGACATCGTGATCGAACTGACCGAGGTGCGCAACGAGCCCGATGCGGCCGCCGCGGTGAGCGACGAATGGTCCTCCTTCCCGTTCCGACTCGTGAGCCGCCGACTCAAGCACGTTCTCAACTCGCTCGGCACCGAACTTCCCGGCCTGGCGGCCAAGGGAACGACCAATCATGCCTACATGAATCCTGACGACATGGCCGAGATCGGTATCGCCGATGGCGGCCTGCTCGAGATCACCTCACCTCGCGCCAGCCTGCACGCCGTCGTCGCATCGGCTCCCGACGTCCGCCGGGGCGTGATCTCCATGGCTCATTCGTGGGGCGGCTCGACCCTGACCGACGAGAAAGTTCGCGACATCGGTTCACCGACCAACCGACTCGTCTCGGTCGACCAGGGTTACGACCGAATCACCGGCATGGTCGTCCAGAGCGCCATTCCCGTTCGGGTCGCCGTTCTGGAAGTCAGCCACCCCGGCCTCATCGGCTAGAACTCGTTCGTTCACGTTTCAGGAGGATTCATGGCCCGCATCGATGTCCCCGAAGGAGATGGCCTCGAGGCCGTCCGCATGTGGAAGCTCGCGCCACACATGGGCCTGGGTGTCCACGCGATGACCGAAGCGGTGTACGCGCAGTCGAGTCTGGCCGTTCGCGAGCGTGAGGTCGCCCGCATGCGAATCGCCCAACTCAACCAGTGTGTCGTTTGACTGAATACACGCGCTGCATCGGCGATGCAGCAAGGACTCACCGATGAGCTGTACAACTCCGTTCAGCACTACCACGACAATTCCCACTTCACCGATCGCGAACGCCTGGCCGCCGAGTACGCCGAAAGATTCGCCATCGATCACACCGCCATCGACGACGAACTCTGGAACCGACTTCGCGCCGTGTATTCGGATACCGAACTTCTGGAACTCACCGTGACCATCGGCTTCTGCGTCGGCCTCGGTCGCGCGTTCCAGGTACTCGGCGTCGAACGTGACTTCGACGTGCTCTGGAGCAAGGAGCCGCCCACCGATCCCGAAAGGACCACACCATGACTCCGCTCGACACCGTGAACGCATTCATCGCCGCCATCGAGCGCAACGACGTGGAATCGGCCCTCGTGTTCGTCGCCGACGACTGCGAATACGACAACGTGCCCATGATGAAGGTTCACGGGCCTGCGGCCATCGCCGAGATTCTCGGACCAATGCTCGCCCGTTGTCACGAGATCTCATGGCCAGTGCATCGTCAAGTGACGAACGGAAACATCGTCTTCAACGAACGAACCGACAAGTTCCGCATGGACCACGGTTGGATCGAGTTGCCGGTCACCGGCGTCTGGGAAGTCGTGGACGGAAAAATCACCCTGTGGCGCGACTATTTCGATCTCGCCAGCTATCTGAAGCAATTCCCGACCGACGCACCACGCTGATCGACGGTCAGTGGCCTTCGCCGAGGTAGGACGCTTCGATCAAGCTGCGGTCCTTGGCGAGATCAGCGGCATCGCCTTCCATCGCCAGTTCACCGTGACTCAGCACGTAGGCACGGTCGGCGACTTCGAGGGCCATATGGACGTGCTGCTCCACCAAGAGCACACCCGCTCCCGTTTCGTCGGCGATTTGCCGCAGAATCGGAAGCAACCGCTCGACGATGATCGGAGCCAGTCCGAGACTCATCTCGTCGACCATCAACAATTTCGGACTCACCGTCAGAGCTCGAGCCATGGCTAGCATCTGCTGCTCGCCACCCGACAGAAGACCGGCTCGACGATCGAGAATCGCTTCGAGGGCCGGGAAGTACCCGAGGGCCTTCTTCACATCAGCCGACCCCTTGGCGGCCCCGAGACGTAGGTTCTCGGCGACGGTGAGTTGATAGAAGAGCGATCGCCCTTCAGGAACATGAGCCAAGCCGTCGCGGGCGATCAGGTGCGGACGCCGACCCTTCACGCTCTTGCCGAAGACCTTCACGTCACCGGAGATGATCGGAACGAGACCAGACACCGTGAGCAGCGTTGTGGTCTTGCCGGCGCCGTTCGGCCCGAGCAAGGTGACGACTTCACCCTCGTTCACGTGCAGGTTCAGTCCGCGCACCACCGACACACCGTTGTACCCGGTGTTGAGATTGTCGATCTCGAGAAGTGCACCCATCTCAGGCCTCCTTTGCGCTGCTGCCGAGGTACGCCTCGATGACTTTGGGGTCTCGTTTGATCTGATCAGGAGTCCCCTCGGCGATCTTCACGCCGAACTCGATCACGTAGATGTAATCGCACACGTCGAGCACCAGACCCATGTCGTGATCGACCAGAAAGATCGTGATACCGGCATCGATGATCTGACGTAGTCGCTTGCCCAATTCCTGCGATTCGGTGGTGTCGAGGCCGGCCGCGGGCTCGTCCATGCACACCAGTTCGGGGCGGGCAGCCAGGGCACGGGCCGCCGATACCAACTTGCGTTGACCCTGACTGATCTCGTTCGGATACTTCGATGCAAGGTCGCCGATACCGAGGACGTCGAAGGCGAATTCGACTCCCGACCGATCGCGTTGTCGGCTCGGCCGAACGAGGTCGAGAAGGAAGTTCTTGGTCGTCTGACGTTCGGAGGCGACCTGGACGTTCTCTTCGATCGTGAGATCGTCGAACAATTCGAGTGACTGCCACGTGCGCCCGAGCCCGAGCCGTGCACGCTTGTGCACCGGCATCGCCGTGATGTCCCGTCCGTCGAACTCGATGCGGCCGGTCGTGGGCACGAAGCCGGTGATGCCATCGATGAAGGTGGTCTTGCCCGCACCGTTCGGACCGATGAGGCCCACCAACTTGCCCTTCTCGACGGTCAGATCGACGTCGTTGACGGCGCGTAGGCCTCCGAACGTGACCGACATACCAGATGTCCGAAGCAGACTCATGACGAACCCTCCCCCTGGGTCGAACCCACCTTACTTCGCTCGGCCAACGCCGATTTTCGAACGGCCTTGTCGATCTTCTTCTGAGCGAGCAGACGTGGCGCTCCGGCAAGCCCTTCCGGATTCTGAACCGCCGTGATGATCAGTCCGATTCCGCCCAGCATGATCGCGTATCGCGAATCGATGTGCAGGACCTTCTCCAGGAAGTTGAAACCGAGACCGTTCGGAGCGAGCAGCCCGGCGATGATCGCGCCTGACACCATGGCGATTCCTCCCAGGTACGCGAAGGTGAGGAACGACAACGACGCGAAGGCCCCGAAGTAGGTCGGAGTCACCGAACCGAATCGATATCCGGACAGAACGCCACCCAAACCGGCGATGAAGGCCGACAGCCCGAAGGCGACCACCTTGGTCAGAGCGACGTCGACACCTGCTGCGGCTGCCGCTCGTTCGTTGGAACGCACGGCGAGGAACTGCCGTCCGGTGGATGACCTCCGAACGTTCACGACCATCAGGCACAGGAGCACCACGAACACGAGGCAGATCACACCGAACCACACATTGGGCGGGATGTCGTCCCGAGCCTTCAGACCTGCGACCTTGAGCGCGGTGTTGTTCGGACCGAAATCCTTCCCACCGATCGTCGGCGGATCGACCGGCAACGCTCCGGTCAAACCAGCGAAGGTCTTGTTCTTGAAGATCAATTGCTCGATGGCGACTGCAGCTGCCAGGGTGATCACGGCCAGGTTGACGCCGCGAACACGAAGAGCCGGTATCGCGACGACGACGCCGAAGGCCGCCGCGACGATCGCTCCGACCAGGGGTGCGATCGGAAACGGTAGGGCCGAGAAGTACTTCGACATGAAGAACCCTGCTGTACCCGCGATCGCCATCTGCGCCAGCGAGATCTGACCGACGAAACCCACCAGCACCACGAACGAGAGGGCGATGACGACGGCCACCAAAGTGTTGATCGTCGATTGCCGCCAGTCGTATCCGAATCCGAACAACACGAAGAGCACGAACGCAGTTCCGAACAGCGTGAACGGCAGCACGTGCTTCGGGGCCGACGCGAAGGGCATTCTCCCCACGGAAATTGCACCGCGCACCGGCAACGACTTCCCTCGCAGAAACATCGCCACGACGATCACGAAGAACGGAAGTGCCTGAGCGACACCGGCCGCGGGCAGAACCCCGCTGGGGAACCACTCTTGCGCCCCTTGGTACTGGACCCATCCCTGCATCATGGCGATGCCGATGGCAGCGGCAACAGTCACTCCGAACGACGTGAAATTGGCCAGCAACGCTGCGCCGAGGGCCGGGACGATCAGCAACGGAAGTGTCACCGAATCGACGTTGGTGATGGGGGCGGCAAGGATGCCGAGCAAACCGGCGACGACCGTCGAGAGCACCCAGTTCGCTCCGGCCAGGAAGTCCGGCGAGAAACCGAGAACGATGGCGCCTTTTTCGTTCTCGGCAGCGGCACGAGTGGCCAGTCCGAACCGAGAGAACTTGAACAAGGCCCAGAGAAGGACGGAGATGGCCGACACGACGACGACCAAGAGCAGTTGATTGGTGGGGATGGTGCCGAACTGAGCAGGGAGATCTACCTTTCCGCCGGGAAGCGGGAACTGGACCCCGGTCTTCACCGTCTCGCCGAAGCGCAACCGGATGAACTCCTGCAGGACGACGAACAAGCCCACCGTCGTGACCACCTTGGCGAGCACCGGAGCGTTCCGAAGCGGTTTGAAGATCACGAAATGAAGGAACAGACCGAGAGCGACCGCGACGACGAGAGCGATCACGACTGCGGAAAAGGTCGTCAATCGATCACCGGGCAGATCGATCACCGTCGGCCAATTGGGGAGATCGAGATTGTCACCCTCGGCCCGGAACCAGTTGACCGGGATTTCGATCAGGACGAACGGATTGGGCAACGGTGGAACGTAGAACTTTCCTTCCATCCGAAGCCCGTAATACCAATAGGCGACGAAGACGGTGATCACTCCGTTGGCGAAATTGACCACTCCTGAACCACGGAACGTGAGCACGACGCCGAGGGCAATGGCGGCGATGAGCGCACCCGTTCCGACGTTGGAGAACATCGGCGCCAGTTGACGAGCATCCCACGCGTACAGGATCGCGAAGACCGCGATCACGACCGCAAGAGCGACGACGAACTTCTGCCGCTTCACGAAAGCATTGAGTGTTTGCTTCATGTGCCACTCCCCCGAGCCTTCGACGGACTCCCCAGTCGTGCCGTCGCACCGAATACACGGAGGGTGCGAGGAAATCTCCCCGCACCCTCCGTCACCACGTCTTCGCCGAGGCGAATCAGCCGGCGGCCAACTCCTTGGTCGGGTTGATCGCCTTGCCGTTGTAGCCGTCCATCACCGAGACGTACTCGGTGCCCTGTTGCTGCTGGATTCCGATCTCGATGCCGCAGAGGGACGGGAAGATCGGATTCGCACCGCATTCCATGGGGCCAACTGCTCCCCACATCGGACCGGTGAAGGCCTTTCCGGCCTCCCGCAGTGCCGCCGAATCGGTCGCGCCGGCGTTCATGAACTTCAGAACGGTCAAGAACGTTCCGAAGGTCGGGTTACCGAAACCGGTGTAGTTGGGGCTGTCGTCGCCATTCTCCCGACCCCAGGCAAGGGCGGTGTCGATGTAAGCGTCGGTCGCCGGGTCACCCGGGATCTCGTAGGCGAAACCGTAACCACCGAAATACCAACCGTCAGGAAGATTGCCGGCCTCGCCGGACTGAGCGAGATGCTCCTGCATCGGAATGCCGAAGCAGAGACCCGTCGTCACGACGGCGGTGTCGATCTCGAGAGTCTTGAGTGCCTCGTACACGCCGATGCAACCCTGAACCTGAACGAGTGGAATGAACACATCGGCCGTATCGGCACCAGCGGCCTGGATGGCCGTCGCCATTTCGGTCGGACCCGCGGTGTCGGGCACCGACACCCCGGTCACTTCCAGTCCGAAGCCGGTGATGATGGGCTTGATGAAGCTCTCGTACGACGCGATGCCGGCCGCGTTGTCGTTGTACACGGCGGCCACCTTCTTCACGTCACGACCTTCGATCTCACCGAGGTACTTCGCGGCGAAGACGGCCATACCGCCGATCACGCCCGGCACACCCGGGGTGTACGCGATGCCATCGGTTGCCAAGAATTCAGGGGTCGTGACCGGGTTGCTGATGAACACCGGCTTCTGGCCCGCCAAGGTGTCGAGAAGCGGCTGGTTTCCGAGGGCGTACGCACCGGTGATCACGGCCTGAACATCGGCATCAGCCAACATCTCCTGAGCACACTTCTGGCCGTCTTCTTCCTTGGCGACGTTGCACTTCACGAGTTCGACGGGACGTCCACCCACTCCACCGAGGAAGTTGTTGACGAGCCACACGCCGGCGTCGATTCCGAAGGATGCTTCGGGCCACGCCGGGGTCCCTTCATCGGCGTTCACGTAGCCGATCTTGATCGGGTCGCCCGAGGCCGCACCCGCAGTACCACCGATGTAGGCGAGCGCGGTGTCGATCGTCGACTGCGACACCGGCAGCTCACCCGCCGGGGCATCGGTCGACGGAGCGTCGGATGTCGGCGCTTCGGTGCTCGGCGCCTCCGACGACGGGGCATCGGTCGCCGGAGCGTCCGACCCACTGTCTTCACTACACGCTGCGGCGAACAATCCGAGTGCCGCCACCATGGCAAGGGCCGTTCGACGGCCTCGTAGACGTTGTGTCACGTTTCTCCCCTTGAGTCGATGAGGGCCATCTCCCCGACCCCCGGGAAATGTTTAGCAGAATTGACCGCCGGATCAGTATCGAGACCGGCCGATACCGGCCGGTCTCGAATTATTTGTCGGGCGTCCCTTCTCGGTAGTCACCGAACGACGAATCTCGTTCCGACAACGCGGCGGTGACTCCTTTGGTGGCGAACGACGACATGTAATCCATCGACGAACGCTGGTGGAACCCGAGGGCTTGGATCTCGGCCGTGGCGCGGATTCCGGCGCGAATCCCCATCGCCTCCATCGCCCGATGAGCCGCACGCTTGTTGAGCGCGAGAAGATCTCCCGGAATCTTCGCCACCCGCTCGGCGATCGCCAGAACCTCAGCGTCGAGGTCGTCGACGGGAAACGCCCGGTTGGCGAAACCGGAGGACACTGCGTCGTCTCCCGACATCGAGTCGCCGGTCAAGAGGGCCTCCATCCCCCGGCGCAGACCCATGAGCCACGTCTGCCATTGCATGTCGGGAGGCGACATGAGCCGGACCGGCGGGTAACCGATCTTGGCATCGTGCGCCACGTACACGAGGTCGCACGCCGTGGCCAACTCGCTCCCGCCGGCCAGGCAGTACCCGTGCACCTGACCGATGATCGGCGTCGACATGTCCCACATCTCGAACCAGTTGTTGACGACGTGACGCGACCACCAGCCATCGGCGTACGAACTCGATCGTTCGACATCGGAGTTCGGTGAGCCGAGGTCGTAGCCGGCCGAAAAACACGTCCCGGCACCGCGAACGATCATCACCGAAACGTTCCGATCCTTGTCGCCGGCTCTCAGAGCATCGAAGAGCGCGCTTCTCAGGGAGTCGTTCAAGGCATTGCGCTTCTCGGGACGATTGAGCGTGAATCGCCGAATCTTCGGCGCTGGGTCGTCGATGAGCAGAACGGGTTCGGGCACGGTTCACTTCTCCCAGTACGGCGCACGAAGTTTGCGCTTGTTGATCTTGCCCATCGTGTTGCGACCGAGATCGTCGACGAATTCGACCGAACGTGGGCATTTGAAATGACTCAGTCGTTCACGACAGAAGCCGAGGATGTCGGTCGGATCAGGCGTGGCGACTCCCTCGCGCAACATCACCAGCGCCTTCAACTCCTCGCCCATTTCGGGATGCGGAACTCCGATGCACGCCACGTCGAGGACGGCGGGGTGTTGCACCAACACCTGCTCGGCCTCGGCCGGGTAGATGTTGACTCCTCCCGAGACCACCATGTCGGAGAAGCGATCGGTGATGTACACGTACCCCTCGGCGTCGACGTAGCCGATCTCGCCGAGCGTGAAGACGCCCGGAGCGATGTTCGCCGCCGCAGTCTTCTCGGGATCGTTCGGATAGATCACGCCACGACCCGTGGAGTCGACGAAGAAGAGACGCCCCTCGACTCCAGCCGGGACGTCGTTGTCCTCGTCGTCGAGGACGCGGACGGAGAACGGTGGAATCGGGCGTCCAACCGATCCTGGATGCTCGAGCCACTCCTGACTCGTGATCTGACACGTGGTTCCCACCTCGGTTGCCCCGTAGGCATCGATGAAGATCGGACCCCACCATTCGATCATCGCCCGCTTCACGTCGATCGGACACGAAGCGCCGGTGTGGGCGGCCAACTTCATCGACGACACGTCGTACTTCTTCTTCACGTCATCGGGGAGCGCGAGCAGGCGTACGAAATGCGTCGGGACCATGACCGACGACTCGGTGCGGTGTTCGTGAATCGCGGCGAGGGTGTTCTCGGCGTCGAATTTGGCCAGGATCACCATCGGTACTCCACGCACCAGAAGACGCATCCCATTGAGCGGTCCGGTGTGATACATCGGACCCACCACGAGATGGGTGCCGAAGGCCGCGAAGCGATTGGCCTTCATACCCTCGAGATGCTCGGCCATGGTGTGGCCGCCCGCGAACATCGTGGGAGGCAACTCGGTTCCTTTCGGTCGACCGGTCGTGCCCGATGTGTACAGCAAGTTGGCTCGCGGCTTGACGTCGAGTGGCGGATCCGACGGATCGCCACGATCGAGCCACTCGCGCCACGGGGTCACGCCAGGGTGATCGACGTCCCAACCCACCACCTCGATGGTCGCTCCTTCGGCTCGGGCGAGTTCGGCCGCGGCGACCCCCCGATCGACGGTCTCCGGTCCGACGAAGACGATCCGTGAATCGGAGTCCACGAGTATGTAGGCCGCCTCTTCGGACGTGAGGTGGAAGTTCACCGGCACGGTCGACGCACTGCCGAGCAGACAACCCAGATGGGCGAAGGCGGTCTCGGCGGCGTTCTCGGCGAACACCGCCACCCGACGTCGTGAACCGAGGTCGGTGTTCAGCGCGTTGTTGGCCGTGCGATTGAGGATGTCGCCGACTTCGGCCCACCCGTACGATCGGCGTGGATCACGTACTGCCGTCTCGTGGGGACGTTCGTTGGCGAGCTCGGTCGCGAATGCAGGCATGGACGGACGCTAGAGCAGGCTCGTCGAACGATCAGACATCGGGGAACTCGCCGCTGGCCCGCAGGCCGTCACCGGAGTTGCGGAATTCGCCCGACAGGTCGGCCGGCCCCTGGTAGTGCGGCTTCAACAGACGACGAGAGAACAGCCACTGACCGTTCTGCTGAACGAACCCGTCGTGGTACTCCGCGAGCAGGATTCCTCGCACACCGTTCGCGGTGAGGAAGCGCTCGCTGATCGACCAACGACCGACGGCCCGATCCGAGGAACCTTCCTCGTACCAGGCATCACCGTTGTGAACGTGCTGCACGACGGCAGTCATGCCGCCCATGGCGGCGTACCACAACTTGACGATCGCCTCTTTGCCTTTCACCAGTCGGCCACCACCGAGATCCCAGACAGCGGAGTCGGCCCAGCAACTGGCCCACTGCACGCCGTTGCGATGCACGACCGCATCGGAGTAGCGGTTCACGAGGCGACCGATCGCGACGAGATCGACGACGCTCACCGGACGATGACTCGGATCGGGGCCGGCGGAGGAACTGGGTGTGGTCATGCCCCTGTTCTAGCCCACCTCGCAGACCCGGTCGATTGCGCGACAATGAGGGGGTGAGCGGGGGCACGAACGACGGCATCGACCCCGCTCGCCTGTCCCTCCTCGACCCCTCTGTCTCCGAATGCCCGTACCCGGCCTACGACGTCCTGCGAGACGAGGCGCCGGTCTGGAAGGACAACTGGACCGGGATGTACGTGATCACGCGCTACGAGGACGTGCGCTCGGTGTTGCTCGACACCGAGCGCTTCACGAGTGCGCAACACCGAGGGCGAGTCGACCCGCGCTCCTCGCGCCTGCGACGCATCTACGAGGAGCAGGGCTGGCTTCCTGCACCCACCCTCGCTGCCCGTGACGACCCCGAGCACCGCGAGATGCGTGGACTGTTCAATCATGCGTTCCGCCCGTCGAAGATCAAAGAACTCGATCCATTCATCGAGTCGCTAGCGCATCGCCTGATCGACGCCTTCATCGATTCCGGTCGCTGCGACTGGGTGCGGAGTTTCGCGGTGCCGCTACCTCTCGTGGTGATCGGTCGCCAGATGGGCGCCCCGGAGGAGGACATCTGGCAGATCAAGGCCTGGACCGACGCGTGGGTGCAACGACTCGGCCTCATGCAGAGCGAAGAGGAAGCGGTCTGGTCGACCGAACAGGAGATCGCCGCCCAGCACTACTTCCAACCGATCTTCGAACGTCTCCGACTCCGACCCGACGACAGCCTCCTGTCGGATCTCGTGAACACGGTGATTCCCGAATGGGGTCGAACCCTCACCGACAACGAGTTGCACGCCGAGATGATGGCCGACACCTTCGTCGGAGGTTCGGAGACGACGACCAACGCGCTGGCCGAAGGCGTTCGACTCCTCGTGGAGAATCCGAACCAGTGGGACAAGGTCGTCTCCGATCCCGACACATACGTTCCTTTACTGGCCGAAGAGGTACTCCGACTCGAAGGTCCGGTGCAGGGCCTGTTTCGCACGGCGTCGGTCGACGTCGAGATGCACGGCGTGACCATCCCCGCCGGTTCGGTCGTCAACGTGCGCTACGCGGCTGCGAACCGCGATCCACAGCAATTCACCTGCCCGGCCGACATGGATCTCGATCGCGAGAACGTCCGCAGTCATCTCGCCTTCGGTTTCGGAACTCACCATTGCCTCGGCGCTCCGCTGGCGCGGCGCGAACTCGTCATCGGCTTTCGCGCCCTCGTCGATCGAATCGAAGAGATGTGGTTCGTCGACGGCGCCAACGACTTCATGCACCATCCGAACTTCTGTCTGCGCGCCTTGAAGAATCTCCACATCGGATTCCGTCCACGAAAGACACGACCATGATTCCTGAGCTCTCCGATCGACCACTCTCCGACCTCTGGAGCCTGGGGGGTCGACGTGCCGTCGTCACCGGGGCCGCCAAGGGCATCGGAGCCCAGATCGCTCGACGATTGTCCGAAGCTGGAGCATCGGTTCTCCTCGCCGATCTCGACGCCGACGCAGCCGTTGCGATGGCCTCGACAATCGGCGCTGCGACCGGTCATTCGACGGCCGGCACGTCTCTCGACATCCGCGATACGACGAGCATCGTCTCCGTGGCCGAACACGCCGTGTCGCTCTGGGGTGGGATCGACGTGTGGGTGAACAATGCCGGCATCTACCCGACCACCGGACCAGCCATCGATGCCGCCGACGCCTTCATCGACCGACTCATGGAGGTCAACGTTCGCGGCACCTACGCGTGCTCCCGCGAGGCGGCGCGCCGCATGTCGAACGGTGGAGTGATCGTCAATCTCGCATCCACCACTGGTTTCCGTGCCGCACCCGGAATCAGCGCCCACTCCATCTCCAAGCACGCCGTCGTCGGACTGACCCGCGCGTTGGCGCTCGAGTTCGCATCGCTCGACATACGGGTCGTTGCCGTCGCCCCCGGACCCATCGACACACCCGGGGTGCAGGAACAGATGGCGCCACTGAAGGCCGCCGGCCTCGACGTCGCCGCGGTCATGTCACGGACAGCTCTCGGCCGCGGGGGTGTACCGGACGACATCGCGCGAGTCGTCACTTTCCTGGCCAGTGACATGGCGGCCTGGATCAACGGCGAAGTCGTGGTGGCCGACGCCGGGAGTCTGGCCTGCTGATGCACGAGACGCTCGTCCGGCGCCTCACCGAGAGCATGCGTTACGAGTTCGCTGGTACCGGCCCTCCTGACGGTTTTCCGGCATTCCCCGACATTCCGATCGGGCGCTACACGAGCGACGAGTTCTTCGCTCTCGAACGCGAGCATCTGTGGCCCCGCTCGTGGGTCTTGGCCGCTCGGGTCGACGACGTCCGGCGTCCGGGAGATTTCGTCACCTTCGATTCACTCGGATCACCGATGATCCTCGTCCGCGGCAACGACGGTGTGGTCCGAGCGTTCTACAACACGTGCCAGCACCGCGGCGCTCCGGTCGTTCGCGACACCCGCGGATCGAGCCGCCTGCTTCGTTGCCAGTACCACTCGTGGTCGTACGACATCGACGACGGCCACCTGGTGTCGGTTCCCGACGAGCGAGATTTCGTCGGTCTCGACAAATCTCTGCGTTGCCTGAAATCGATCCGCTGCGAGGAGTGGGACGGATGGATCTTCGTCAACCAGGATTCCGCAGCGGTACCTCTTCTCGAATGGCTCGCGCCGATTCCTCACGAACTCGCCGAACTGCAAGGTCGGCGACTGCACACCGTGTCCCGCCGCAGCGAGATCGTTCCGTGCAACTGGAAGGTCACCGCGGAAGCGTTCCTCGAGGTGTACCACTTCCGCCACATCC
>VFQS010000941.1_pt1 | contig 28737 bp, 27 predicted proteins | sample 3512361 | NCBI WGS metagenome assembly VFQS01 (sample SAMN10412375, study PRJNA504923) | tailings metagenome | isolation source: Relicate 1 Philex TSF3 active mining | place: Philippines
CAAAGATTACTAACTAAATATTTATTTTTATTGTATGAAATGAAAACAAAAATAATTTTTTATTTATATACATATATAAAAAATTGAATAAAAGAAAGAATAAATAGAAATATAGATGACTTATAAATTGACAATAGAACAGGAGAAAATATATGAAGAGATAACGAGATATATAAGAGAGGAAGATGAAAGAAATGAGGTAATATTGATAGGATATGCGGGAACGGGTAAGACGACATTGATAACGAAATTAATAAACGAGGTGATAGAAGACAAGGAGAGATATAAGAATATAAGGAAGATAGGGATAGTGGCGCCGACACACAAGGCGGTAAATATAGCAAAATCAAAATTATTTGAGGGTAAGGAGAATATATCGAAGAACATAGATATAATGACAGTACATAGATTATTAAATTACAAGGGATATATAAATGAGAGTGGTGAAAAATATTTTGGAAAGAGCAAGGTGGAGCCGAATTTAAGTAAATATAATATAATAGTGATAGATGAGTGTAGTATGTTATCAAATCAGATAATAAGGGATATAAACAGTGAAATAAAGAAAGAGAAGAACAAGAAGGTAAAAATAATATATGTAGGAGATCCAGCACAATTACCGCCAGTAAATCAGAGAGACAGTGAGATATTTAAGAAGAATATAACAAGATTAAATTTAGATAAGGTGGTAAGAACAAATAATAATTACATATTAGAATTATCGACACAACAGAGACAGTGGGTAATAAGTAGGAAAGAGGAAGATATGCCAAGAATATTAAAATATAGGAGTGAGGATGTGAAGATATATATGAGAGAAAATAAAAAGAAGTGGTTAGAAGATTTTATAAACAATGGAGATGATAGTAATATAATATTAACATGGACGAATAGGGCGTGTAATGAGTATAATAATTATGTAAGGAATAGGATATTTAAGAAAGAGAATTTAGAGATATATGAGAAGGGTGAGATATTAATATTTAATGATTATCACAGAATAATAAGAAAAACAGAAGATAAAAAGGAGATAATATCATTTTACACATCAGAACAGATAAAATTAGAAGAATTTAGCAGAGATACATATAAGATGGAAGATTTGAAGACGACGAGAATAAAGAATATGAATATAGATTTAGGATTAATGATAGCGAGGAATATATTAAAGATAAATGAATTATTGAGAGAAAACATAAAGATATTTAAATTAAGAATACAAAAAATAAATAAAATTGAAAAAGACAAAGAACCTGAAATATATGAAATAAAGATGATAGATAATGAAGAAAGAAATAAATATAATAAGATAAATGAAGATTTTGATATTATAATGAATGAATTAAGAGAGAAAGCATATAAATTTGTCAATAAAATGAAAATAGAAGAAATGGAAAAAATGGAACAACATGATTTGGTAGATAAAAGAATTATGAAAATATGGAAAGATTGGCATGAAAATGTGATAGATGTATTTGGAGATATAAATTATGGTTATAGTATAACAGTCCATAAAAGTCAAGGATCAACATTTCGAAATGTATATTTAGATATGAATGATATAATGGATAATAAGAATGAAGATGAGGTATTAAAATGTTTATACACTGGAATAACTAGAACAAGTAAAAGATTAGTGATAATGATATAATAAAAAATAAATTTAGTTTATAATAAAAATAAATAATAAAGATAGAAATATATGGAAATAGTGATTAAAAAGAGTAGTAATGTATATTTATATAAACTAGCATTAGAAGAATTTATAAAAAAAAATTATAGGAATGAGACAGAGATAAAAGATATAGATTATATAGTAGGAATAATGTTTTTGACAGAATTAAATAGATATTGTAAGATAAATAAATTACAGATACATGGATATTATATAGCATATGTAATAATAATATTATTTAGAAATTTAAGATTAAAGTTAATGTTTAATATACAAATAAAAACAGAAATAATATATGATATAATAGAAGGAATAAATGAGAATATAGTATATATAAATAGTAGAGTAAATGATAAAAATGATTATAAGAAGAAAATAAATGAAAATATAAGTGGAATGATGTTGGAATTTATACCGAAAATAAAAAATATAATAAAATATAATAATAAAGAACATAATAAAGAAAATAATAAAGAAAATATATATTGTAAAGATAAATGTTATATATGTTGGTTAGACAATGGATTATGTCAAATATTTTATATTTTATTTATGATGGCGAAATATATTGGTTCGGGAGTATATAAAGATGTTAGTATGATCAAAATATCAGAATATTTTGGAGAAATGTTTTATATAATATTAAATATAAATAATATAGAAGAAAATGAAAAAATGCGAATATATGAAAAATATATGATAATAAAAACAAAAATAAATGAATATTTTATAGAAAATGCCATGAATTCTAAAACTTTAGATGAAATATTATTGATTATCGAAAAAATGATTTTTATTAAAATTTGTAAATAAAAAATAATTTATAAATTATAATTAATATGAATAAATATAATAATTTATTTATAATAGGTATAACAACATTATATATTTTTCTAATATTAAAAATATCTGAATTAGTAGCAAATTCTTATCAAGATGAAGACGAAATGTATCAAAAATATGGCATGACAATATTTATTATATCATTATTAGGTATTACTATTGGATATTTATATATAAAAGAAAATGAAAATAATGGTAATTATATTATTAAAAATAGTTTAAATTATGGCGGTTTATTAATGTTGTTATATAGTATGATTAATTATTGGGACTATTTAGATGAAAGTGCTAAAATAATAATTATTGGTATGGGGTTATCTTATCTAATTTATTATTCTTATAATTTATAAATTATAAGAATAATAAAAATAAATTAATTATTTATATTTATTTTAATAAATATAAATAATAAGAATATAATGAGTTTAATAGATAATAAAAGTAATAAAAGTAATATAAGCAAAATATATTTTGGAATAGAAAATATAAATAATAAAAAAGTAAGAAGAGCAAGTATGGAAGAAAGTATAAGAAATAATAAAGTAAATTTACATGGAATATATAGAATTGATGAAAGAATGTTAAGTGGTATAAAACGAGCTTCTAAAAAAAAAAGAGATATAATAAAATTAAAAGATAAATATATGAATTTAGTAATTGAAAGGCGTAAATTAATAAAAAAAAAAGAAACTATACAAGATATTAATCAAATAAATTTTATAGAAAATAAAATTCTAAAAATTACGAATGATATAGAAGAAATTAAAAATCAAATAAAAATTTTTTCTAATAAATAATTATATATGAATAATAATTTAAAATCTAATATTAACAAATACCTAAATAATTCCGTTTTTGTTAAACACTCCGAAGGTTCTATAAATAATAATGATGATAATTTAACTTCTAGTTATATGCCAAATAATAACTCTTATTCTGCTACTAGTTCTATGAATAATTCCGTTTTTGTTAGACAAGCAGGAGGTTCTAAAAATAATAATGATGATAATTTAACTTCTAGTTATATGCCAAATAATAACTCTTATTCTGCTACTAGTTCTATGAATAATTCCGTTTTTGTTAGACAAGCAGGAGGTTCTAAAAATAATAATGATGATAATTTAACTTCTAGTTATATGCCAAATAATAACTCTTATTCTGCTACTAGTTCTATGAATAATTCCGTTTTTGTTAGACAAGCAGGAGGTTCTAAAAATAATAATGATGATAATTTAACTTCTAGTTATATGTCAAATAATAATTCATATTCTGCTACTAGTTCTATGAATAATTCCGTTTTTGTTAAACAAGCGGGTGGTAATAAGAATAATAATGAGGATGAAAATAGAGATGAAAATAGATCGGAATCGATGACATCACAAACATTAACATCATTAAGAACGTCGGTAGCAAATATGATGGGTGGTGGATTACAAGATACATTAGAAAGTATAACAGAATTACAAAGAAAAAATGTAATAAGAGGAGGTGGAAATAATGTATTTGTAAGAAGTAAAACAGGAGTATCAGATGGAATAAATAGCAGTTCTACATCGAGTTTATGTGATTAAAGTTTAGAAAAATCGGCAATATTTTTAATTTCACCATTATAAATTTTATAAAATAATTTATAACTGGCAATAGATAATAAAGTAAAAGTGGATAAATAGATAAAATTACTAAAAGTTTCATAATTTTTATTAAAATCGTAAATAGGAGCGATTAAATTATATGTAAAACATTCATCATCATTTAATAAAACACCATAAGTTTTTTGTCTAATAAATTTTTCAGCTACTGTCAAACTACAAGTATTATTATTCATTACCCAATGTAATATTATAAATGGAACTGTAATTACATATAATAATAATAAATAATTGGAATTTGTAAATGGTGTAATAATGATGAATAATACAATTATTAAATGTAAAACAGTAATCAAAACTAAAATGGATTGGTTAATAACAGCCATTATTTTTATATTTTTATATATTAATTATTTATATTATAATTATAAAATGAATTTAATAGAAGCTTATCTAAAATATTTTAACCAACTAGTTATACTTTTAATTGGTTATCCTTGCACTAATAAATCGGCTTATGCTAATGATTTATCTATTGATGCCAGTTTAAATGTCTTAAATCTTAATAACTATCTCATTAAAGATAAATTTGTTGAAAAAACTATTATAACAGATTCTAGTAATAATAAAGAAACTAAATTCAAAATCTATGAACATTCTGATAATATTGATTGGACTAAATTTAATTCTGATGTTAATAATTTAAAATCTTCCGGTGTTATCATCCATGCTAATTTAATGGATAAAGATAAACTTGATTTTAATATTGATTTTTCCTTTTATTTCTACTCTCCTATTAAATATTGTAAAGATAATGTTTCTCAAAATAATCTTCTTAATCTAGAAAAAAAAGATATTAATAACTATTTTGAACATGTTTTTATTCCTTTTTATTCTAATTATGACCAAAATATTAAAAATATTTTTACTATCTTCAAATTTTTTAAAATTACAGAAACTTCTAATAATGAAGATATTTATAATACTCTATTCGATTCTTTAATGACTAATATTAATAATAATATTAATAAAAAATTAAATATTAAACCTATAAATACTCTCTCTAGAACTAACAAAAATAAAACTAAAAATACAAAAAATAAAACTAAAAATACAAAAAATAAAACTAAAAATACAAAAAATAAAACAATTACATTAAAATCTAAAAAAAATTGATTTTTAAACATAATAATATAGATAATATACATAATATACATAATGGATTTTTCAGATATAATAGAGAATTTAAAAAATCATTCAAATTCTGATTTTACAGATAATAAACCTTCCTTAAGTTTTGATAACACTAATTTAGATGGTGATCTAATTAATAAAATTAATCATATTCATTGGAATAAATTATCTTTCAAAAATAATAATATGTGTGGCAAATTAATTTTAAATAATCTCATATGTGATCAACTAATCTTAAATGATAATAATATTAACATTCTTATTCTTCAAAATTGTTCTATTAATAAATTATCTGTTATCAATAACTCATTAAATGCTTTTGATATAAGTTCCAGTAATATTATTGATGTCGATTTTACTAATAATAATATTCAAGATATTAATAATTATCCCTCCAATATTGAAGTTTTTGATATCACTAATAATAAACTTAAAACTATCGATTTTATGTCAGACTCTATTAAACAATTTATTGCTGATGATAATAATATCAAATCCGTTAAATCTTACTCTCAAAATTTAATTCTTCTATCTCTAGATAATAATATTATTACTGACATTAATCTTAATTTCCCTAAAACTTTAATTAAACTTTTTATTAGAGACAATAATCTCACTCTCTCTACTATTAATCTTATTAAAAATTTAAATATTAAAGAACTTTTTATCGATGATATTAATAATGATGATATTAATGATAATGATGATTTCTCTGATTTCTCCGATTTTATGATCCAAAATAATAATGTCTCGCAAATTAAAAATAATTTACAAAATCTATTTAATAATCAAAATCTATTTAATAATCAAAATAATAATAATATAAAATTATTTTGGATAATAAAAATATAATGGATAAGAATATTAAATATATAAATTTAATAAATTTAATAGAAAACATAGAAAATATTAATAAAATACAAGAAATAAAGGACAGTTATTTACAATTATTAGAAAATTTATCTATAATTGAAAATATTGACAATAATTTATTTATACAAAGAATAAAAGAAATCAATAATATCGGTAATATTTATATTTGTTATACAGAAATTAATAACACAATACAAATTATAGGTTCTGGAACTATTATCTTTGAACCTAAAATTTTAAGAGGTGGAAAATATGTTGCCAGAATTGAAGATATTGTCGTTAAACAAGAATTCCGTAATCTCGGTATTGCTAAAAATATTATTAACCATCTTATCCTTCTTTCTAAAAATTATTCTTTCCCTATCTATAAAATTATTTTAGTTTGTAATAACAATTATATTAATTTCTATAAAAAATTCGGTTTCATTCCGAAAGATAATAATTTAGTTCTTTATTTCTAATTTAATTTAATCAATCTACTGTTACCACTTTTGCTAAATTTCTCGGCATATCTGGATTTATATTCTTTAATATCGACATATTATATGATAATAATTGTAATACTATCATATGTAATACTCCCGTAAATATTTTATTATCTGGTATATTTATTATATTTAATATATCATTCTCTATTTTCTCATTGTCATTTGTTATTTCTATTAAATATGCTCCTCTCGTTATTAATTCCTGTGATATACTCTTCACTATATGATCCTTCTTCTTATATAATAATATTACCGGTGTATCCTTCTCTATTAATGCATATGGTCCATGTTTTAATGCACTCATAACAAATCCTTCCGCGTGTATATATGTTATCTCCTTGATTTTTAATGCCCCCTCTAATGCACTCGCAAATAATTCATCTTTCCCTAATATAAATATACTTTTCGGATTTAATAATAATATTTTCTTACTTATCCCCACTATTCTTTCTTCTAATTTTATCGTATCCATTATATCATCATGTAATCTTAATAAATTATATCCAAATTTTATATTATCTTTACTTTCTAATTTATCATCCATTTTCGCTTTATATATCGCTAATAAATTACATGCTATACTTTGTGATATACACGATTTTGTTGATGCTACCGCATTTTCTCTTCCACTATTCGTATATATATTATAATCTGTTAATCTTGATATTAAACTACCTATTACATTTATTATTCCTACTATCTTTATCTCCTTGTTATATTCTCTTATGTTATTTATACATACCACCAAATCTCGCGTCTCTCCAGATTGTGATATAACTATTATTAATAACTCTTCCAAATTATCTATCGCATTCAAATGTATATTGTTGAAATCTCCCGCATCAAATAAATTTACAAAATTAAATGCCCTCAAATATCTAAAATAATTACTCGCCAATAATCCGGCATAATATGAACTACCACATGCTATTATATATAAATACTTCTTTTTCCTAATATCAAATGTTATATTCATATTTATATTATTATTCTCATATCTAAATTTATTACTTACCGGATCATATAATATATTATTCATATTATTCATATTTATATTCACTAAATCATTTATCTCCTTCCTCATCCAATGTGTATATATCTTATCTAATACTATGTCGTTCTTACTATTTCTATGTGTTATCTTATGTGTCTCGCTTCCTCCATATATTACATCACTATGTAAATCAAAATATCCATAACTCTTGTCTTTTAATGTTATGTACTCTTCCATTAAATTCATAAATCCTGATGTTTCCGATGTAAATAAAATCATATCATTGTTTTTTGCTATTAATAATGGACTCTCGTTTTTCATAAAATATATTTTATTCGGTTCATCTACAAAACATATTAAACACGCCCATGTTCCATATAATAAATTATTTACCTTGTTTATTATCTCTAAATTATTTAATTTATATTCATGTTCTGTAAAATATTGTATTAATCCTACTATCACCTCACTATCTGTTGATGAACTAAAATTATAATTCTCTAAATATTTACTCTTTAATATATCATAATTTGATATTATCCCATTGTGTATTAAACATATTTTTCTATTATTTGATAAATGTGGATGTGAATTATTATTTGTTTTTTCACCATGTGTCGACCATCGTGTATGTGCTATTCCTGACATATATAATTCCTTGTTTTCTAAATTATTTATGTCATTGTATAATAAATCAAATATATTGTTATTAATATTGTTATCTACCCCAAATTTAGATAAATAAAAATCCTCAAAACTATTGTTCAAAAATATTCCACACGAATCATATCCCCTGTTTTTTAATAAATTTAAACCATTAAATATTAATTCTATAATATTTATCTTTAAATTCCTCTTCAAACATCCTATTATCCCACACATTCAAAATATTATCTATAAAATAAAAAAATTATTCTTTATAAACAAATTATAAACTTATTAAATAAACTTATCAAAATATAAATATACATTCATCATACACACTATCCTCATTTTTATAATATACCAAATTTATATTTTCCTCATCATAATCCCTCTCTTTATAATATTCCCTATTCTCTTTATACTCTCTACATAATAAATAATCTATTATTATCCTATCCATTATCTCACTACTCGTCTCCCTTATTATATTCAATTTATTTATTAATCTTATCTGTTTATTATTATTATTGTATATCTTACATCCTTTACACTCATAAAAATGATAATCTATCCCCTCTTTACTTATCTTTAATTCATCCATCTTATTACTCATATATTTACACGGTATCCATAATGTAGGTATTCTCCTACTTATTATATCTACTCCCAATCTCTTATCCATATACTCATATTCTATCTCCTTTATATCTTCTTCATCTTTATTTTCTTTATCTTCTTTATTTTTTTTATTTTTTTTATTATTATCATTATTATTATTATTATCATTATTATTATTAATTTCATTAGAAATATGAGAAAGAGAATTAAAGAGAGAATTATCAGTAAATTCGGTAATATTAAATATTTTTTTATTAAATTTCATAGTTTTAAGATTTATTTTTAACTGTTTTATTTTTATAAAATCAAATATATTATATTCCACTATTTCCAAAAATACTAAATTTTCTATTTCATTCATACAATATGTTTTTATTAATTTATTATACTCTTCCTCATTATTCATCTTATTTATATATTTATTCCCACTCCTTATTATCCCGCAAAATCCATTCCCTTTTACATATAATACTAAATATTTATTCTTTATCACCTCAAATATCGGTATGTATTTCTTATTTATCTGTCTAAATATTCTCGTTATATTTAGCGGTATATTATATACATAATACATTTATATTATATATTATTATTAAAAAATTTATATCATTATCTTTATTCCATAATATTCATAATATTTATCACTCATCTTCCTATCATAATTTTTCACTATTATAAAATCATTTATCACTCTATCTTCATATTTATTATTATAATCATATATTATATAATTGTTATTCTCTTCTCTCACTATTATATTCTTTATCTCATCATAACTATAATTATTATATATATACTTCTTTAAACTCTCTATTCTCATTCTCTCCATTATCCCCTTATCTATATTATACAAATTAAAACTTTCCACCTCATTCAACATCCCCCTGTCATATATCATACTCATCAATAATAACTTATTATTCATATTATTATATATATACACATTCTCATTATTTCCTCTTAACATCAAATTCTCTATCGTCTTTATTGCTACTATCAATATGTCATAACTCATATAATCATTAAAATTACTTATATATCTCTTCCTCTCGTCATATGTATAAAATATATCAGAATTAAATATTACATGTTTTAATATTTTACCACTCACTCTTATATTCATCTCATATATCACATACTCTCGTAATTCATCACTTATCCTATCCATATTATTTATTATCATTATTAATGATACCGTGTTATCTGTTATCATAATATCTTTTATATTGTCATCTATTATCTTATTCGTATTCGTTATCATATAATTTTTTGATATATTGTCATGCAAATATTCTATGTTATTCACATTTTCGATCTTATATTCCTTCTTCATCTTCTTTATATTCTTGTGTTTATCTTTTAATTTTTGTATCACTTTATATCTCTCTTGTGGTTTATATAAAAAATATTTCATCATCGTATTCACTTCTTTAAATATCTCGTCATCCTCATATTCATATAATAACTTTTTAACTTCTCTGTACTTTTCAAACCATATCTTAAAATCTTTCCTATATATTCTCTTACTTAATTCTATCTCCTTATTCACTATAAATGGTTTATCTCCTCTAAACTGTATTCCCTTGTATTCTTCCTTATTCTCATTCTTATCATATATCTCACTGTTTATTAAATATCTATCCTCTATCTTTATAAAATTCTTAAATATATACTTTATCTCTTCTCTCTTATTTTTTATTATTTCTTTGTATTTACTCCTATCCGGTTTTATTAACATAAAACTTGGATGATATTCTCCTTCTATATTTATACATCCTACTCTATCTACTTGTATATCCATTTCAAATATTTCATCTATATTCTGTAATATTATCGCATCAGCATCTAATAATAATATTTTATCATATTCTACCAGTTTTAATACACTAAATCTACTCTTCCTAATATTATTATCTATCAATTCTATATTTATCACTCTGTCAAAAAACATTCTTAATATATTTATATTCTTATCCTCTATACCATTCACTAATACTATCAATTCGTAATTTATAAAATTCTTCCTTATGTTATTCGCCATCGTTATCGCTCCTATTATATATTCCGTTTTTTTTATAACCACCGTACATATACCATACCTCATTATATTATTATTTTATACTTTTTTTTTACCTATCCTTATTTTCTTCCTACTCTCCATATTCTCATTACTCCTTATCTCTTCCATTATATCCTCTTTCTCATTATTTTCTTCTGTCTTCATCATCATATTGTCATTCAAATTACTTATAAATTCACTTATATCCATCTCTTCACTCTTATTTATACTATTCTTTAATATCCTACTCATCTCCATCTTTATCATCTCCTCTCTATCTTCTCTCTTTTCTTCCTTATCCTCCTTATCCTCCTTATCTTCCAAAAATTCCATCAAATCTTCTTCCACTTTCTCTTCCCCTTCTTCTTCCATCATTCTTATTATATCTTCGTTATTTAATTCATATTCCTCTTTTTCTTCTTTATTTTCTAAATTTTGTTTATTATCTTTATTATCATTATTTTCTGAATTTTCTTTATTATCATTATTTTCTAAATTTTGTTTATTATTAATATTTTCTATATTTTCTAAATTTTCTAAATTTTGTTTATTATCATTATTTTCTATATTTTCTGAATTTTGTTTATTATCATTATTTTCTTTATTATCATTATTATTAATATTTTGTATATTTTGTTTATTATTAATATTTTCTATATTTTGTATATTTTGTATAATATTATGATTAGATAATTTAAGTATGATATTAGAGGATAAGATAAAAAGGAAAAGAGATAATTTAGAGAGAGGAATAAAGAAAAAGAAAAGAGATAAATTAACGAATTTATTATTAGGAAGATTAGGGATATTGATAACATAGAAATTAGGGAAAATTTTATTATGATTAACGAGATGAAGAATTTGAGAGGATAGTAAGATTAAAGAGATAGTAATAAAAAACGAATAAAAATCCATAAATAATAATATATTATTAATAGAAATTTAAATAAAAATTATAAAACAGTATATAAAGAATTAATAGAATTAGGATTTATAAAATTATTATATTTGGTGTCATACATTATTTTAGATAAAGCTGATTTATTAATATATAGAATTTTTTTTTTATTATTATCCAATATATTTATCATATATTTTGGATTTTTTGAATTATATATAATGTTTAATATATTTTTACTATTTATATTATATCTTGAATAATTTTTCTCTATATAATTCAATATTTTAAATTCTAATAATGTTGATTTAGCATAATATTTATAAAATTTCTCCATTTAATAATTATATTTATAAATATATTTTTAAAAAATAATATAATATATATATATAATAATAAATGTCGGTTTTATCACCATCTCAACAATTTATACAATCCGGTTTATTAGAAAGAACCGTTTCCGGTGCTTCTCAACCATCTAATAATTCTTCTACTAACGCCCAATCTGACTGTAATATCTATCCCGTCGGTCAAACTATCAATCCTTCCAATTACACCTTCGACGGTCAAACCGTTCTTATGGTCAATTCTTCCATGAATCAATCCGCTAATAGCGTTCAAGCCATCTATTTCGATCCTGTCAAAAATAGCAACTGGTCTTTCGGATTTTCTGAATATAATATGTTATCTGGTGCTTACAGCAACTCTTCGCTCCTCTCTAATGATACCACTCTCTATTCTAATATGAATAATGCTACTTCTAGATACACTCTAGATTTAACTAATAAAGTTTGTTTAGATGGTACTACTTCCGTCACTGCTGATACTAGTGGTCTCGTTTTCAGTTTAACTTCTAGTCCTTATGTTAATTCTAATGGTACTTACACTGGTGCGGGTGCTTCTACTCCTACCATTACTAATGTAAATCCTGGTTATTCTACTTATGGAACTGATAGTTATGCGTTTGTTTCCCATTATTATGTTCCTCAAAAGAATGAAATTTTAATAGTCCAAATGGTTTTCACTGTCAATAATACTAATACTTTATATACTGGATATGGTGGTTCTTCTTCTCCAAGTATCAGTGTAACTATAACCAATAAAATAGTTTCAAGAGATGCTCTCGCCTCTCTTTCAAGTGGTTCTTCTTCTGATACTACCAAAATTAAAACATATACTGCTGGTCCAATGCCTCTAAATTATTTATTAGGTTCATACGATCAAACTGTATCCACTTTTGCTGTTAATAATAATGTTCCTATTGTTATTGCTCCAGGTTATTCTAAATTATATGCTACTGTCCCCGTTTTCTATATTCCATCCGCTAATCCTGGTGAATATTTATCCGAAAATGTTCTCGCTTTAGATTCTAGTAGCAATTTATCTATCACTTTAGGTTCTACTGCTCTTGGAACTGGAACTAGTGATTACGGTCATTTTGTTATTGGTTTAGTTTATCCTACCAATAGTTCAACATATAGTACTCGTGCCAATATTTTTGCTGAAGTTCTTATTAGAAATGTATGGCGTTCTCCTCTTTCTATTTTCAAGAGTTATAACTCATATTCTGTAACTGATATGGCTACTAAATTAGTAGTTTTACTCTTCGGTAAAAGTTTTAATGGCGGTACTTTCCTCGTCACTAATACTGGTACTCCTCTTAATATGATTGATAATTATGCTGTTACTTCTTTAAGAAATTTTATCTCTATTATGCGTGCTATAATCAATGAATTTGATGGCAGTACCTCTTTAGTTGATTACTTTATCAATCCTTTCACTGTCCAACAAATTAATAATTTAGGTAATTACAATATCCAAGTTCTCTCTTTACAACCCCTTCTCGATGGTGCTATGTATAATCCTCCTACTGTCCTCGAATGTCCGGGTATGACTTATTTAATGTTAAATGCTAAAAATTCCGCTGGTATGTCTGTCGATCCTACTTCTCAAGTCGTTTTTACTCAAGATATTGGTAATAGTTATTTAGGTGTCGCTGGTGGTATCCTTTGTTCTGTCGGCAATTGTAAATATTTCAATGCTAACATTAATAATGTAGCAACAATTACTGATTCTATTTTTGGTAATGCTTTATATCTCGGCTTAAATGTCGTTAATAATAATTCTTATTATATGTTAGCAATTCTTCCAGAAGCTCAATTTAATGTCGTTTATGGTGCAACTAATAATAATGTTCTTAATGTCTATACTGTATTAAATAGTTTATTCTATTTATCAAGTGGCACTAATTCCGCCTCTCAATTCGTTCCTTCTTCTAATGGTGTTGTTAATAGAAGTTCTACCTCTCAACCAGTTTTCAATGTCAATAAATTATTATTAAGTGTATCTAATACCAAATTATTCTAAATTCTTATAAAAATTGATTTTATTTTATAATAATTATCATATTATAATTATTAATGTCTGATAATACTAATAATACTATAAACAATAATAAAAAAGTATTAGGACAATTTTTTACTACTAATTATGATTATATATTACAAAACATAAAAATTCCAGATAATATACAAAATATTATTGAACCATTTACTGGTAATGGCGATTTAATAGAATTTGTTAAAAATCATAATAAAAATTATAATATAGAATGTTATGATATCGAACCAAAAAAAGATTACATCATTAAACAAGATACTCTCATAAATCCTCCTGATTATTCTAATAAATTTATTATCACTAATCCTCCATATTTAGCAAGAAATAAATCACATAATAAAGAAATTTATGATAAATTTAATTCAAATGACTTGTATAAATGTTTCATTATCTCTATCATAAATAATCTATCTATTGGCGGTATAATTATTATTCCACTTAATTTTTGGTCTTCTATCCGTAAATCTGATATTCAACTCCGTAAAAAATTCCTATCTTACTATTCCGTCCATTCTGTTAATGTTTTTGAAGAAACCGTTTTTAATGATACATCTTATACAATATGCTCTTTTATGTTTTTATTAAATAATAATAATAATAATGATACTGAAATAAAATTTAATATCTATCCTTCAAAAAAAACTTTATCCACTAAACTAAATAATGATAATAATTTTATTATTGGTGGCGAATTATATAATCTTCAAACTTCTAATAAATTTAATATCTGTCGTCTTACTTCTAAAAATATTACAGAAGCTAATAGTAATCTCGTTATTAAATGTATTGATGATGATATTGACAATTTAATAAATCTTTCAGTTGTTGATGATGATGATATTTATGTTGATAATACACCAAATCAAACAGCAAGAACTTATGCAACTTTAATTATTACACCAAAAATAAATATTGAAAAACAAAAGAAATTAGCCGAAAAATTTAACAAAATATTAAATAAATATAGAAAAAAATATAATTCCCTATTTCTTACCAATTATAGAGAAAGTAATACTATCGCTAGAAAAAGAATATCTTTCGATTTAGTTTATTCTCTCGTTAAATATATTCTTGATAATTATGATTTATAAATTATATAAATGTTTTTTATTTTGAAATTCATATAAATCACCAATAAATAGTTTATTTTTTATTTTTGTATTTATATTTTCCATTAAATAATTAAATTTATCCATATTTTTATTAGATGTATCACCATCCAATATATTTATAAAATATATATTATTTTCTTTTTCTAATATTTTTATTTGATTTTTAATAAAATGATAAACTTCTCTTAAAGTTCTTGTTTGTGCTCCTCCTTCATCACAAACAAATTTTAAATTTATATAATAATTATTATTTTTATTTATAAAATATCCATCAAAATTTTCAGTATATTCATATCCATTTTTATTTTTCATTGGATGTTTAATATTTTCCATTATATTGTCAATCATATTTATTCTGCAATTTGTTTTTTTTATTTCTATCTTTATTATTTTTTCTAATATATTTATCTGATATTTCTCACATTCATTTGATTTTCCATTTTTATACCATTTTCTATTATTTCTCCATTGTTTTGTTTGATAATATGAATTTGCTATTAATTCCTTTTTTCTTACTAAATAACCTCTTATATTTTTTTGTATTATAATTATATTATCCATTATATTATCATTATTATTTAGTTTATTAATCAATTTTTTTAATAAAAATTGATTTTTATTTAATATAATATGATGATTATAAAAATATACAAAATGGATAATGAAATGTTCAAAATATTATATACTTTCTTATTTGACACAATAAAAAAAACATATTTTGTTGTTGAAATTAAAAGATTAGATGTTCCAGATAATTCACCAGCTAATATTAAATATCATTGGCTAAAAATTGATATTTATGATAATAATATCGATGTTTCTAAATTAGAATTTATAAGTATGGATACTAATGTCAGATTATTTGATAATTATTATCTGTCTTTTGATAATTCTAAAGCAAGTTTTATACAAAATAATGAAAATATTGATAATCTTGTTAGATTAAATAATGATTATTTATTTTCTAAACATTCTATTTGTGATGCTATTAAATCATATTTTATAAAAAATTGATTTTTAATTTATATATAATGTATAAATATTATATTTTATGTCATCTAAAACTTTTTTAATTGATAATTTAGAAATTTTATTAACTCTAAATATTGATAATTGTTATATTGAAATTTTACATAATGTATCTTGTAATAAATATGCTCTTATAATTGATAAAATGATTTTAGATGATATTAAAGTCATTCCAAATTATAATCAAATGTTTAAAATTTTAAATTCCGTTTTTAATAAAAATGATGATTTAAGTCATAATATAAAAATTAATCCTAATTCTATTGAACTTTTTATCAAAATGAATAATATTATCGAAATATCATTTAATCTCTTAATTCCAAAAATTAATTCTAATGATAATATTGAAATTTTTAAATTACAAAAAAAAATTATCGAATTAGAAAATATAATTCATAATATAAATAAACAACTAACTAATATTCTAAATCAAAATATCAATTATTCTATTCCTGAATATATCAATATGGTATCAAATAAACAACCACTAATCATTTCTAAAATTTATAAAAAAATTAAATTATTATATGGTTATGATATACCTGATTCTTTTATAACAAATCCAAATGATTATGTAATTATAAAAAATTACCGCCATATTGATAAAATATTACATAATTTAGATGAATTTATTATAGAAAATATTGATGACCCAGAATGTAAATTACCAAATGTGAAAATAAATATCAAAAAATTAATCATAAAATCAAATAATAAAATATGTGAAAGAAAAAAAATAATAAATATAGGTCATCAAATAGATATGTATAATTTTTTTGATGATAACATAGAAATAGAAGAAATAGAGATATATAATGATAGTATAAGAAATATCAGTATGTATTTTGAAAAAATAAGAGGATTAAAAAAAGTGAAAATAGTTAATAGTCCAGATTTGATTAGTTTGGATGTAGGATTAAAAAAAGAATATGATTTTGGGATAGTGTATGAATAATAAATAATTTTGATTCAATTATATTTTTTTGTAAATTTTTGTTTATTTTGTTGTTTCAAATATTCAATCAATCTTTTTTTATTAATTTTATTAAATATTGCTTTCAAATTATTTTTTTTATTAATATTATTAACTTCATCATCTGACAATTTTTTATATTTAATATATATTGATTTTATTTTGTCTTCTATTTCATTTATTATTATTTTATCAAAAAATCTATCTCCACCATCATATTTTATATTATGTGTTTTTAATGAAATATTCAAATAATTTTCTATATATTTCATTGTTTTTTCATTTTTCACTTCTACTTCATAAATTTTTACATAATAACCTTTAATTAATTCTCTTGATGAATATATATCATCTGTTTCATATATATTAATACAAACACCTAATTTAACACAGTTTTCATATGATAAATGATTTCTAATATAAATATAACCAATCATTATTAAGTATTATTTATTAAATATTATAATAATTTTTCAATTTTTATTATTCATGGTTTATAAATAATAAAAATTGATTATATAACATTATAATAATAATATTATAACTTAAAAATGGATAAGGGATATATATACATAAGATCGAATGAATATTGGGATTTATATGATGGATATAAATTAGGTAAAACATTAAATATTCCAGAAAGAGAACAAACATATATAACGAGTGAAATTAAAAGAGGATTATATGTTATGATTATTGAAATAGATTTAATAATTTTAGATAATATAGAAAAGGAATTACAAAAATATTTTAATAAATTAAATTTACACATTAAATTTGATGCGGGTATTGAATTTTATAAGAAAGAAATAATTAATTTAATTATTCCATATTTTGATAAAAATAAAATTGATTATAAAATTTTATCAAAAGAAGAAATTGATAGTTTAATTAGAAAAAAACGAATTTATGATAATAATAAAACAGATAATGATGAAAATATAGAAAATATAGAAAGACATAATGAAAGTATAGAATTAAATACTAATATATATAAACCGCGAGATTATCAAAAAATTATTATTAACAAGTCACAAGAATATTTTCAAATTAATAAAAAAGGATTATTAATAATTCCATGTGGTGTAGGGAAAACTTTAATATCATTATGGATTACACAAGAATTAAATACAAAAACTTTACTTATTGGTGTTCCTAATAAATTATTATTGAGACAATGGGAAAAAGTTGTGTGTGTTTTATTTCAAAGTGTTTCATATTTAATTGTATCTGGAGGTGTAGATATAGAAACTATAATGAGATTTTTAGAAATTAATCAAGAGAAATGTATTATAATAACTACATATTCATCAGCACATAAAGTATATATTGCAACACAAAAAATAGGATTTATATTTGATATAAAATTGAATGATGAATGTCATCATTTAACATCAAATAATATTAATGAAGAAAAAGAAAGAAAAACTTATATAAATATGTTAAAAATAAAATCAAACAAGCAATTATCACTAACGGCAACATTAAAATTATTGGAAAATAAAGAATTAAGTGAAGATGAAATGATAGTTTCAAATGATAATATTGAATTTTTTGGTGAAATAATAGATAAAAAATGTTTGTTATGGGCAATTACAGAAAATATTATTTGTGATTATGTTATCCAAACCATTATTACAAATGAACAACAATTAGAACAACAATTATCAAGATTTAATATTATAGAAGAAAATGATAAGAGATTGTTTTTGAGTGCTTATGCATCTTTAAAAAGTATATATGAAGAACATTCTCATCATTTACTTATATATTCAAATAATAAAGATAATTCAATAAAAATAATTCAATACATAAAAATGTTATTAGATGATAATTATTTTGAAATAAATGATTTATATTATTCATGTTACCATAGTGAAATGAAATCAATAGATCAAAAAGAAATAATTAAAAATTTTGAAACGGCAAATTTTGGAATAATTACATGTGTTTATTGTTTGGGCGAAGGATGGGATTTTCCGTTATTAGATGCTGTTGTCTTTGCTGAAAATATGAGTTCAAATATTCGGATAGTTCAATCTGCATTAAGAGCAAGTAGAAAAAACAAAGAACAACCTAATAAAATTACAAAAATTATATTACCTATTTTGAATAGAGATGATTGGCTAGAAAATAATGAGAATGCAGATTTAAAAAAAGTAAGGGAAGTTATTTATCAAATGGGTTTATATGATGAAACTATTATTCAAAAAATTAAAATATTTAGAATTGAGATTAAGAAACAAAAACCAAAATCAAAAGAAAAAAAAGAAAGAGAAATAATTGATGAATTCGGTGAATATGATGATGAATTAACACAAAAATTAAGATTAAAAACAATAAAAAGAACTGCTCTTACTACAACATATGAAAAAGCAAAAAAAATAATTGCTGATAAAAATATAAAAAGTAAAGAAAGTTATTATGAATTGTGTGAAATAGATAATAGATTACCAACAGAACCTGAAATGGTATTTAAGGGACAATTCACAAACTGGATTGAATATTTAAATATTGAACGAGTATATTATGATTTTGAAACATGTAAAAATAAAGTAAGTGAATATTTATCATCTTATCCCGAATTAAAAAAACATTATTTAAACTTATCAATTATAACTAATGAATTATGTAAAAAAGATGCTTCATTTCCTCCAAATAGTTTATGGGTTGAATACTACAATGTTAAAGATTTGAGAGATATAATTACTATAACTAATAAGAAAAAAAAAATAGGTGTTATTTCCTAAATTTTATTATTATATCATAAATAATAAGTAAAAAATCCTTTTTATATATAAAATTAAAAAAATTGAAATTTTTTTAATATAAAGTAATAATATCTTATATAATAATATATGGCAAAGTCGAAGCAGTATTCTTGTGAATTGTGTAAGAAGATTTTTAATCAAAAAATTGATTTTACAAGACATCAAAATAAGAAAGCACCTTGTATAACATTAACAGAAATGCAACAAATTAATCAAACAAAAGAAATTAAAATGGATAATAAAATGTCACTTATTAGTGTATTTAAAAATTGTTTAAATATATTGAGAGATAATGAGGGTTTAACAGGAGAGAAAGCATTAAGGACATTATCATATTTACTAATATTAAAATTACTAGAACCACATTTTGGAGATGAAATTGATATTGATGATTATGAATATGATTTTACTCATATAGAAGATGAAATGGTTGAAAAACATAAGAAAAAATTATTAGAAATTGTCAGATTTAGTAATTTGTCAAAAGAGAAAGAGGATAATATACCAGTAAATATGAAATATTTATGGGATGACATTTTATCAAAACATCCAACAACTAAAAATATATTCTTGAAAGACAAAGGTTTTGATATTCAATATAAATCAACCTATAAAAAATTAATTGATAAATTAAATTCACTTGATTTATCACAAACTGAATATGATGTTTTGGGTAATGCTTATGAGGAAGTTATTCAAGATATTATGACAGGTAAAGTATTAGGTCAATTTTTTACTCAACCATTAGTTAAAAAAATGATGGTGAAATTAATTAATCCACAAATACATTCTGACGGGAAAATAGATTCTTGCGGAGACCCTACAATGGGTACGGGAGGATTCTTGATTACCTATTTACAATACATAATGCAACAAGCAAAATCTAAAAATATTAAACCAGATTGGAATTTTATTAAAACTGAAGGATTATATGGTAAAGAATTAGAACCAGATACATATCAATTAGCAGTTTCAAATATGTTAATCTCATCGGGTCATATGTTCGAAAAATTAGAAAGAGGTGATAGTATTCGTGTTCCAATTACAAGAAAATTTGATAATATTTTAGCAAATCCACCATTTGGAATCAAGGGATTAAAATATGATGATTTTCAAAGTCCATTAAAAAGTGTATATACTCCTATCAAAACAGATAATGCGGTTAGCTTATTTATTCAAGCAATTATTTATATGTTAAAAATTAATGGAAAATGTGCTGTTGTATTACCAGACGGTCAAGATTTATTTTCAAAAACAAATTCGACATTAGTTACGATTAGAGAATATCTTATGAAAACTTGTGATTTAAAAGAAATTATATATCTACCTTCGGGCATTTTCACTTATACATCCATTAAGACTTGTGTATTTTACTTTGTGAAAAAAAGAGAAGGAACAGATGTTTTACAAACAAAAATTAAAATATCTAAAACTCAAAAAGAAACTGGTAGAGATTACAAATTTTCAAAAACACACCAAACATCTAAAATTAAATTTTATGATTATAATCCTTACGAAGATGTTAAAAATTTATTAGTTGAAGTTCCTATTGAAAAAATTATCAATAATTCGTATTCACTTAATTATGCTGAATATTTAAAAGATGAAACTAAAGAAATTGAAAAATATGAGGATAGTATTGTTTTTAAAACACTTGGGGAAGTTTGCAATATTGATTATGGATCAAGAATTGTGAAAAAAGATAATGTAGAAGGCGAATATCCTGTTTATGGTAGTGGAAGAGCAATGTTTTCAACAGAAATATTTAATCGTGAAGGATTTAATATACTTATTGGAAGATTTGCTCTGTCATTAGAATGTGTTCGTTTTGTAAATGAAAAAATATTTTTAAATGATAGTGGATTATCTGTAAAACCAAAAACAGACATTTTATTACATAAATACATTGGTTATTATTTACTATATAATCAAAATATTATATATAACTGTGCAAGAGGAACAGCACAGAAAAATCTTGATATTGATAAATTCAAATCAATAAAAATCCCGATTCCCCCTCTTGATAAACAACAAGAAATTGTAAAATATTTAGATTTCATATATGAAAAGACGAATAAAACAAGTATTGAGAAAATAGCGGAATTAAAAGAATTAAATAAAATGTGTATAAATAACTTTAATAAAATAATGAATAACGAAAAAAAGACATTAGGAGAAGTATGTGAAGTAAATCAAGGTAATTCATTAACGAAAAAAGATATGATTAATGGAATATATGATGTTATTGGTGGTGGAAAAATAATTGGAACACATAATCAAAAAAATAGAGATGGTAATGATATTACATTAACACGAGTTGGTGATATTAATATTAATTTTATTAATAAAGAATATTATTTAACAGATAATGGGTTTTCAATAAAATCACTAATGCAAAATATTTTAACTAAATATATATATTATTTATTTTCATATAAAAAAGATTATTTAATTAATTTATACAATGGTACTGCTCAAAAAGTTATATCCAAAAGTTCTTTAAAATCAATAAAAATTCCGATCCCCTCTCTCGCTCGCCAAAAAGAGATCGTTGAATATTGTGAAAATAATGACACACTAATCAAACAATTAGAAAATGAGATAGAAAATAACAAAAAACAGGCAAAACAATTTATGAATAGTATTATAAAAACAGAAATAAAAGAAGATGAGGAAAAAGAAAGTGAAAAAGGTGAAGAAATAAATGATGAAGAAGATAAAGGAGATGAAAAAGAGGAGGAAGAAATAAATTACGAAGAATAAAAAATTGATTTTTTTAATTACTATATATTATAATATTAAATTATAATGGATACATCTATTATTGATATTTATAAAAAAAGAATACATGATAAATACAATGATTTTATTAAATCAAAAGTGGAAATAGATAATTTTAAGTTGGCTAAAATCTTTGAATGGTTTAGTTGTATAAAATTATATGAAAAATACAATCAAATATTTATGGTTTATGAAGATATACCAAATGATTATAAAGAAAAAAATGAAATGACTAGAAAAGATACAGGTGTTGATGCTTGTAATATGATAGATACTATTGTTCAATGTAAATTAAGAAATCATTCTTTAACTTGGAGTGATTGTGCTACTTTTTTTGCTTCACAAAACATATTCGATCATAATATTAATAAAAGTATTATTAAATGGGAAAAATTGATTATTTCTCGTAATTCAGAATCTTCATTATCATCAACATTAAAATTTAAATCAAAAATGTTTATTGATTTTGTTTTTGATACTGAACAAATTATAAATTATTGTAATGAATTACTTAAATATCCGATAATTTCAAAAAAAATTCCAAAAAGTAATTTTATTTTAAGAGATTATCAAAAAGAAGCAATTGATTTAATTGTTAATAATAATAAAAATATTATTGTTTCTATTCCTACTGGTTGTGGTAAAAATTCAATTATTATTTTTTCTCTTGATATTACTAAAAAATATCTAATTTTTGTTCCCCGTATTATTCTTATGGAACAATTAACTAATGAATTAATCAAATTAAGACCTGAATTTAAAAATACTATCCAAAATATTGGCGACGGTTGTAATATTTATAATTCTGATAAAAATATTACTATATGCGTTTTTAATAGTGCTCATATTCTTATTCCATTCTCTGATTCATTCCATAAAATTTTTATTGATGAAGCTCACCATATTAACATTCCAGAAATTTATTATATTCTTGATGATTTTGATAATAATTATTCAGATGATAATAATTCTATTATTTCTTATACCGATTATTCAAATGATAATAATTCAAATAATACAGATTATGATACACAAGATGATAATAATACAGATTATGATACAGAAGAAGATAATGAAACAACAATAACAGATGATATGGAAGATGAGATAAAAAATTCATCACATTACAATAAGATTATAAGTTCATTTACAAAACATAATAACAATATATATTTAAGTGCGACAATAGATAAGAGTGAAGATTTTATAGATTATAGAAAAGATATTAGAGATATGATAGAGAAAGGATATTTATGTGATTATACGATTAAGATACCAATATTTTCAGATGATCCAACAAATAGAAATATATGTGAATATTTAATAAATAATTATCGAAGTATTATTATTTATTGTAATACACAAAAAGAAGGAATAGAATTTAAAAATTTAATGAATTCAATAGTTTCTGGATGTTCTGATTATATAGATTGTAAAACAAATAAAAAAACCAGAAATACAATTATCAATAAATTTAAATCTGGAGAATTACCATTTTTAATTAATGTCAGAATTCTTGTTGAAGGGTTTGATGCTACAATTACAAATGGTGTGTGTTTTATTCATTTACCTTCTTCTAGTACTTCTATTATTCAAATTATTGGTAGATGTTTAAGAAAACATGATGGAAAAACTATTGCTAATGTCATTTTACCTTATTCAATTGATACAGATAAAGATAATATCATAAACTTTATACAATCTATCGCAAGAAATGATAAAAGAATAAAAGAATCTTACCAAAATAAAATTAATGGCGGTTATATCAGTCTCGAAAAAACTAATCTAATTAATGATTCCGAAATTTCAACTGCAGAATTTAAATATGAAATCATTTATGATTCTTTAGGTGTTTTGTTAAACGGTAATGATATTTGGATGAAAAAATTAGAAGAAGTTAAAAAATATATAAATGAGCACGACAGAAGACCAACAATAATTGATAAAAATAATGAAATAAAGAAATTAGGATCATGGATTTCAAATCAAATTCAAAATTATAAAAATAATAAAGATATTATGAAAAATGAAGAAATAAGAAAACAATGGAAAGAATTTATAGAAGATGATAAATATAAAGAATATTTTATGTCAAATGAAGAAATATGGATAAATAATTTGAATGAAGTTAAATTGTATATTGAAAAAAATAGAAAGAGACCAAGTTCAACAGATAAAAATAATGAAATAAAGAAATTCGGAATATGGATTTCAGTCCAAAATAAAAATTATAAAAAAAGTAAAAAAATAATGAAAGATGAAGAAATAAGAAAACAATGGAAAGAATTTATAGAAGATGATAAATATAAAGAATATTTTATGTCAAATGAAGAAATATGGATAAATAATTTGAATGAAGTTAAATTGTATATTGAAAAAAATAGAAAGAGACCAAGTTCAACAGATAAAAATAATGAAATAAAGAAATTCGGAATATGGATTTCAGTCCAAAATAAAAATTATAAAAAAAGTAAAAAAATAATGAAAGATGAAGAAATAAGAAAACAATGGAAAGAATTTATAGAAGATGATAAATATAAAGAATATTTTATGTCAAATGAAGAAATATGGATGGACAATTTGATTAAAGTTAAAAAATATATAAATGAACACAACAGAAAACCAACAAAATACGATAAAAATAATGAAATAAAGAAATTAGGAAGATGGATTACTACACAATGTCAAAATTATAAAAATAATGAATATATCATGAAAGATGAAGAAATAAGAAAACAATGGAAAGAATTTATAGAAAATGACAAATATAAAGAATATTTTAAAAAAGATTGTTGTTCTAATTGATAATTATAATAATTTATATATGTCATAATAATAAATATAAGGATATATATAAATAATAAGTATATAAATATGAATAAAGAGAATATAAATAGAATATGGATAATATTATCAATACCGATGATAAGAATAATAATAAAAAAAGTGGTAATGATAAGGAAAATACGATTAATAATGGATTATATAAAGAGTAAATATTATATTATGGATGATAAGATGATAAGGAAGATAGGTTATAAAAGGTGGGTTTATATAAATATGATAGGTGCAATAGGGATAGGTACATATATAGGATATAAGATAGGCAGAGAGATAAGGAAACCCGAAAATGAGTTATTACAAACATTATTTTTTTTATATTTTCCATATGAATATATAGTAAATTTTATTACACATAATAATTAAAATATAAATAAAATGACGATTGGAAGTAAAATTATATATCCGATAAAATATTAATTTTTTGAGTGAGAAACATTATAAATAAGGATAATGTTATAAAAAGTTGAATAAATAAATAAATAAGAAATAATAATAAAGATGGAAGAATTAATAAGAGTATGTAAAGAGGGAGATGAGGAGAAAGCGTTAGAAATATTAGAGACGACAGAAATAATATTTGACGATAGATATAGCAGTGAAGATTACAAATATGATTATTATAGAAAACCGAAAATAATAGAATTATTTATAATAATTGTAAATAATAATTTAGAAAGAATGTTAAAGAGAGTGATAGAAAAGATGGATGAAGGAATATGTAATAAAATATATGATGATATGAATATATTGTATTTAATAATAGTTCATTTACAACCAAAAATGAAATCAAAAATGATAAAAGAGATGATAAATGGATTAATAAATAAGATGTCATCAGAAATAATAAATCACAAAAATAAGATTAAATATAGTTTATTACATATATTAATAATTCATTTAGAAGATGAGAATATAATATGTGAAATAATAAGGAATAACAAATTTACAAGCGAGACGATAAATCAGGCGAATATAAAATTAATAACGCCATTATTGTATGCGGTAGATTATAATATGAGTATATTATAAGATTTATTGATTGACATGGTGACAGAAGAAAATATAAATAAAATAAGCGATATAGGTTTTACAGGATTATCACTTTCTTGTTTACAAAATAATAAAACAATAGCATTAAGATTGTTAGAAAAAACAGATAAAAAAATTATAAATAATGAAGATATATATGAAATGACAGCATATAAATATGCCGAACAAAATTTTATGTTTGAAGTTATGGATAAGATAATAGAAATAAATAATAAAATATAAATCAATAATGAGTATTAAGGAAAAATAAATTTTTAATAGATATTTTTATATATTATATTTAGATAGAAATATATAATAAGTTTTTTGAGTGTAATAATGGATAAAAATTGACTTCTGATGGTGCAATTTTTATTATCATAAAATTTGAAATTTATATAATATGATAATAGAGAATATATAAAAGATGGATAGAAACCAGTATAAGAGGATAGAAGGAACAGTGGAAGAGATATCGAAAATTGAAATAGATTTTGAAGATGATTATGATGAAATAGGAAAGATAGAAGATTTAGAATTAGAAGGAGACGAAAATGTGATAATATACAAGAATGAAATAGGAGATGGAGACGAGTTTATAAATATATTAGGATGTGTAAGAATAATGATAACAACATACGGAACGATAAATGAAGATAGATATAAGAAATTGCCAGAAAATATTGATTATGTGATAGTGGATAATGCAGTATATGAAGTAAAAGACGAACACGAGATGATGCAATTTATGACGAAAGAAAGATTTAGCGGGTATATAGAAGAAGTTAAAAGAGAAGGAAAAGTAAATGAAAGTAATAAAGATGGAGAAACAGCATTAAATTGGGCATGTTTTAAAGGAATGGAAAGAGTAGCACTGGAATTAATACCAAGAATGAGCGAAGAGGCGATAAATAAGTGGGATAGTGGAGGATATACAGCATTAAATTGGGCATGTTTTAAAGGAATGGAAAGAGTAGCACTGGAATTAATACCAAGAATGAGCGAAGAGGCGATAAATAAGTGGGATAGTGGAGGATATACAGCATTATATTGGGCATGTTTTGAAGAAATGGAAAGAGTATCAATGGAATTAATACCAAGAATGAGTGAAGAGGCAATAAATAAATGGGATACAGGAGGAGATACAGCATTAAGTAGGGCATGTTTTAATAATATTGAAATTGTAGCAATGGAATTAATACCAAGAATGAGTGAAGGTGCAATAAATAAATGGGATAAAAATGGAAATACTGCGTTATATAATGCATGTAGGAAAAATATGGAAAGAGTAGCAATGGAATTAATACCAAGAATGAGTGAAGAGGCAATAAATAAAAGGAATAAAGATAGAGACCCCGCATTATATTGGGCATGTGAAAATAAAATGGAAATAGTGATAAAGATGATTGAAGATAGAATAGAATAATTTATATATTTTTATTGTCATAAAAATTGACTTCAGATGGTGCAATTTTTATTGTCATAAAAATTGACTTCCGAGGAAGCAATTTTTATTATTATAAAAATTGAAATATATAACACATTGAATAATTAAACAAAAGTAAAACAAGAGAAGAAAAGAAAGAAATGAACAGAAATCAGTATAAGAGGATAGAAGGAACAGTGGAAGAGATATCGAAAATAGAAATAGATTTTGAAAATTATGACAAAAAAGATAGAATAGAAGATTTAGAATTAGAAGGAGATGAAAATGTGTTGATATATAATAATTACACCGAAAATGGTGATGAGTTTGTAAATATATACAGTGGAATACGGATAATGATAACGACACAATGGAGTATAAATGAAGATAAATATAAGAAATTGCCAGAAAATGTGGATTATGTGATAGTGGATAATGCAGTATATGAAGTAAAAGACGAATTTGATATGATGCGTTTTATGAGGAAAGAAAGATT
>VFQS010000942.1_pt1 | contig 28694 bp, 27 predicted proteins | sample 3512361 | NCBI WGS metagenome assembly VFQS01 (sample SAMN10412375, study PRJNA504923) | tailings metagenome | isolation source: Relicate 1 Philex TSF3 active mining | place: Philippines
CGAACACCAGCATCATATCCGATGCCGGGGAAAAGGGGCGGGCCATCCCATAAAGAGAGCCGCCGCAGCGAAAACTGCGACGGCTCAGTCCGGGAGCGTGGGGGCGCTGCCATCGAATCCGCGGCAGGGGTGCGGATCAAGGCCTCAGCGCCGGCACAATTCCCAGCTCCCGGGGGTTAGCTCTTCAAACTGCGCAGTGCAAACTCACCGCTAAGCAAAATTAACGCGTAGACTACCTGTTCGATGCTGAGCAGCCTTATGCCCGCACATCCGTAACGCTCTGGTTCAGTGCAGTGTAGGCGTTACTCCCTAGAACCCTCGCCACTGTCCCTCAGGGTACAGCGCAAAGTGTCGTTGAAGCCGGCCAATGCCGCGGCGCCAACCAAGCCATGTGATCCAAACCTGGCCCACTCGCGAGCTTACTCACGCGCTTGTTTGCTCACTCGCCCGGTGCGTGCTGTCCGCTTTGAGCAAACGATACATCGCAGGAACCTGCGCCGCGATGGCATAACCGGGGCGCAAATGCTTACGGATCACACTAATCATCGTTTTCAGACTCTCTGCGCTCATATCATCATGTTCACCGCGCGCAGCGCGGCGCAGCGCGTGCTGGGTCAAAATTGCGCCAGGTGCATTGAGCAGGCTCAACACGATTTGCCGTTGGCGGGCAGACAATTTAGATACCTGACATATCTGATCGAGCCGCGCATATTCGTTGGTAAACTGTTGGCGCAGCACCCGCGCGCGGCCATACCGCCGCAAAATCGCCGCAACCCGCGCCATAAATTCCTCAGGTGCCGTGCGGCGCACATCCGCAACATCATCGAACCCGGCCATGAGCAGCCCAGCGCGCTGTGCGGGCTGGCTGCGCATGCAGACGCATAATTTGGGCTTGTCATGCAACATCATGCCATAGACCCGCATGAACTTGGCCAGCCTGGCGGCATCTTCGCCGCCAAACACCACAAAATCGAAGGTCGGCTCAGCTCTCGAAGTTAAAATTTCCGGACTGCTACCAAAATCCATAAAGCCATAACTGGCAGGAAGTTGGTCAATCCACGCTTGACGCTCAAGACTCGCACCTCCGCGCATCGCAATATAACGGAAATGCAGAGTCGGATTAAATCTATCCTCACGCTGCGGCAGGCGCTGAAGCATGAGTCCATCGGCGAGTACGCCATGGTCCGGTCGAATGGTCATTTTCCGCTCCCGACAGTTGTGTCTCGCGGCCCGTTTCAGAACTAATACACCAGTGAGGTTAGCGCATCGCCAGCGCCATTGCTTTGCAAGAATGGTAAATTGGTGCAGTGCTACAATATCAAATCCGGGGGCGCCGTAGCAATGGTGCCCAACGCCGCCCGTGACCCACGCAGAGCCACTGTTCAACAGGCGCTAGACCAGATCAGCGCTGCCGCAGTTTGCAGCGCCCGCCTAACTAGGAGCCCGGGCTCTGCGCCGCCTGCTCGCTCAGTTGTTGCTGCGCCCAGTCCTTGCACCAGCGCAGCGCCTCGAGCACATCATTGGCCTCCTGGTGCAGCGCCTCATCGGCTAGCGGCCCGAGATTAAACTTCAGGCGCTGGGCAATCTCAAACTCTTGCTCAACCAAAGCAATATAGCGCTGGAGATCAATCTGCTCGCCGCACAATGCCTCAAACGCCTGCTCAAGGCGCGCCTCAACTTGCTCAAAGTATCCCGGGGTCATCGGCCAGGTGCGCATTTCTGGTTCGGCCTGCTCGGCTGCGCTCAGCAATTGCCCCCGCCGCCGCAGCGCTGCGCTACCAGGCACCGCACTACCCGCCGGCGTTGCTAACTCCCCGCCAAATAGCGGGAGAACCGGCAAATCTGCTTCTCCAAGCTCATCAGCAAGCTCAACAAGTTCGAGGATATCCGGCTCCTCAACGACAGGCGGAGGCGTCCATGCCTGCCACTCAACATCACCAACCGCCAACAATGCGCGGCGCTCCCGCACCATAGTGATGGTGCGCCGCACAATGAAGATCAGCAATGCAAGCATTGCGATCAGCGCCAGCCCTAAAACATAAATTTGCATCGCAAGTAATCCGGCAGCTCAGGTGCAAGCGGACTGGCCGCCTCCCCCCGTAATACCGGGCAAATTCGAAGCGCGCAAATCCCTCACGTCACGGACAATAAAGGCCGCTTCCTCGCGCATGGTCACGTTGCTTACAAAGACATCTCCAAACAGACCCTGATAGTCATATTCGACTTCAGCCAACATGACTGCAATTCCGTTCGTTGCTGTCACTTTGGTTGTGCCTTTGCCAATCGGCGGCAAAGAACTGCCATTGAGCCCGTTGTTCGCCGAGTCATCACCGTAAGCAGACACCGCATCGCCCTGCCCCGCACACCGCTGCCAGTGGATGAATTGCCGGCCGGTCGCCGGATCGCGCTCAATGCTCGACAAGATGATCCGCCCCCGCTCGACAAACGCAAAGCGCCGGCCCTGCTCGGCCGCACCCAGCATCACCGAGTTGACGTCATTTTCTGTTACCGTTGGCGCAACCACGTTGTTGTTGGTCTGCTGCATGCGCGAGGCATTATCCGCTACCGCCGTCGCCATCTGACTGACTTGCATGTTGATGACAGCCATGTTGACCAATTCCACTCCGTACATGCCCATCGTGGTCATGATCGGGAGCACCAACGCAAACTCGATTGTTGAACTGCCGCGCCGCGCCGAACCCAGCGCCCTCACCTTTGCCGCAATACGCTTACCCCAAGCGGCAGCGCTATCCCGCAGCCCAGCTGGCCCGATCATGTGCAGACCCCCGCAGCCGAGCCATATTCGCGCTGATCGGCGAAGGGCTGGTTCTTCTTAATGGCACTGCCGGTCACACTGCGTGTGCGCCATTTTTCTGGTAGAAACGGCACGCGAAACACCGGCTGATAACTCGCTGTCACCGAATAGACCACAACGTCATTGGCCCCGCCATTGCCATCAAGCCCAATATCTGCGTCCCAGGCGCCATTCTCGTTCTCATCGACATAGGCTTCATTGTTGTCACACGTGCCGTTGTTGTTGGCATCGTTCCACCGCTCCGCGCGGCCGATATCGGCAAAGTCATAATAGCTGGTGCGCGAACTGGTATAAGTCGCCCCCGGGAAGACGGGCGCAACAATCTGCTGCACCAATGCATCCGCTGCCGCCGTGTCACCCGTCTCGAGGGCCGAATCGCGCGCAGCCTTCTGCACGGCCCCGTTCAGGACCGCATTGCCGTAACCCATCTGCCCGATATCCAAAATGCCGAGCAGCAAAGTTAGGAACACAGGGGCGATCAGCGCAAATTCTGTCGCGGAAACACCGTCCCGCGACTGCCACAGGCAGCGCCATCGCGCCTGACCAAGCCGCCTCATTGTAGCACCCGCAGCTCGCCCACTTGCTTGGCGATTTCCTGAAAAGCCGAATTGAGTTGGCCCGCATCGCTGGCAGTAAAGGCACTGTTCGCCGAAGCACAGTAGCGCAAATCACTGGTCAGGCCGGTCGTGAACGCAATCGCCCAGATCCGGATCCCTTTGGCTTTCACCGCATCACAAATCGCCCGAAAGCGCGAGAGATGCCGACTGTCAGTCTGCGTCGTGGTGCCGTCACTGCTGACCCGGCGATCCAAACTTTCGATGCCATAAGCATGGTAGATGCTACTCGAGCTCTCCTGCGCACCGTCGGTCATGAAGATGATATGCCGCTGGACTGTCCCGCCATTGGCCGGGTCCTCCCGGACCAGATCACCAAAAATCCCATCAGGAGAAGTCAGCCGTGCGCCCCACAGCATCCCGATACTCAAATAGGTATTGCCCTGGGCGGTCAGAGAATCTGCATAGGCGTTGAATTCACCCTGCTCCATTTCGCGCAGCAGCTGTGCGCGCGGCACACAGCTCGAGCTGGCCTTGCTACCCGTACTCGCAGGGGCAATCGAACTGCGCCGATAAGCGACATTGCGCCACAGCGGTGCCCACTGGGTGGCCGGATCGGCGCTGGGAGCACTATCGATATCAAGATCCAGCGCAGAAGATGGGCTCATCCCGGTGAGTGCGTTAAAGCTGAATGAAGCTTGCGCGGTCGTTTGACGCTCTTCAATGCAGCCGTCCCAGCGCGACACCTCGTTGGTGCCCATATCCCCTGTGCGCGTCGTGACATCTTCGAAACGCTTAAGCAGGCTGACATCATAGCTCACCGGACGATACTCAAACCGATCGAACTCTGTGCGCGTGCGCGTCTCGGTGATCGGATCGCTGGTGTTGTAGGAATAGGTCAGCTTGCTGCGATAATAGTCGCGGTAGTTGATCCGGTAACGGCCGCTGCTGGAGACGCATTCATAACGGCGCTGCTGCTCGGGCTGCGTGACCGTCGTGGTGACCACCTGTTGGCCATCGCCATTGATGGTGGTGCCAGTCGAGGTGGTCGCCGCGCCATTGTTTGACCAGCTGGAATCGGCTGGGCGCGCCGCATTGCAGCTCGTCAGCGACGAGTAGTTGGTCGAGCTATACTGCGTTCGCCCAGAGTTGGTTGTCGTACTGTATGTGCTCGAGGACGTCTGGACCGGGTCTTCCCAGCCCACGGTGACGGTCTCTGTGATCGTCCGATCAATGGCCACGCGCGACTGGATCGTCCACTGATCGACGAGATAGTCAGGGTCTTTGTCGAGCAGCAATTCGCCCACGTTGACCGTCGTACTGAACGGCACGAACGCATAGCGAATGCGAGCATTGCTGCCCTGGGTGGCCAGATCAACGGTCGAATAAAAATTTTTGACCGCAGTCTTGAGCGCACTGAGGCGGGTTCCCCCGCTTGCCAAGCTGCTGCCCATCGAGCCGGTAACGTCCAGCACCATCGTTACATCGCTGTTGCCCACGCCCATCGTCGACGAGCAGTTGACTGTCAGATCCATCGTCTGACGGCCAAAAATCTGCATCAGCAGCATTGGCATCTGAGTGCTGGCGGTCGCGCTAATGGCATTCCCGCTCGTATCAGTCTGGATATCAAGGACAGTGTTGTCAGTGCCCTGCAACTGCTCATCGAAATTCATGTTGAAATAATTCTGAGCCTGGCTCAGCGCGACTTGGTCAAAACCATTGTTGGTGACCGCCCGCCGGCCAGCCAAAACGCCCGCATCACAAGCGCTCTGCAATCGGCTTTGCGTTTGGTAAGCCCGGCTCATGTCAACCGCGCCGCCAATCAACGCGGCCATGACCAAGACACCCGATGCTGCCATCGGCAGGATGTTACCCCGCTCATCCTGTAGCAGGATCGGCAATTTTGCAATACACTTGGACATGGCACGGGTTCTGCGCAATCTGACTGGCGGACCGCCAAGAACTACCGTGTGATCGTTAAGAAACCTCTTAGTGCCGTAGTTTCTGGCTAGTGCGGGATCAGCATCACAACCTGCTGGCCCGCGCTGAGGTTTGGCGCGGCCAAACGGGTCATTTGCCAGCTTACATCCTGGCCGCGCACGCAGTCACTATGGTTAGCGCCCCGGCCGCGGGAATCGAGAAGGACTGGTAAAGGAGCCCTTACGCCAGGCGCGGAGATAGCGGCCAGCCCAATGAGCCCGGTAGCTGAATTAAGATAGAGGCAGCGCAGCAGCATCTGCTGTTCGCCAGCCCCCGCGCTGCCGGCTTGAACGACGCCGGCCATGGCAATGCGCGGTGCCACAGAGGCCTCGATCCGGATTTCGCCGCGCGAGATTTGCCCTAGCTCCCCTTGCTCGGCCGCTGCGGCCATCCCGCTCTGCCAAATCCCGATCATGAGCAGCGCCAAAATGATGCGAATAACGGGGCTGTCCGCGCGCCATCGGTGCATTGTGCTCCTCCTCTTCAGCCCCCAGGGCAGCCCCCTCCCCGGATATCGGGTTCGTTATGCGCTAGCGGCTGCGCCCACGTCGAGGGCGCATGCTCCATGCGTATCATTGAGGGACACACGCGCTGTGAGGCTTTGGCACACACTCTGGCCGCTCCAGCACACTTCACTCGAGTACGGTAAACCCGATCTTTACCATTTTCTCGTAGATCTACTTAGGACCAAGCACCAGTTGGATCAGGCTTAAGCACTGACTGGTTCGAGGCCTCAGCCTAGTTCAGGGCTGACGGAGCTGTTGAGGATATCTCGATGTGTGCACCTAAGCATTCTTCTAAGACCAAACTGACCCAATGCGGCCTGTCGGCAATAATTGCCGCAAGCGCAGTCTTTGCTATGCCGGCCCAGGCAGCGACCCAAGGCTCGCTCGGGGCGACCTCAAGCAGCACGGTGGCGATTTCCGCCTCGGTTCCGGCCCGGGCGCGCCTCACGGGCCTCGCAGATGTGGCTTTCACAAGCATTGATCCCGCCAGCGCAGCCAGTCATGCCCAAAGTGTCTGCGCTTGGAGCAATACGGCCACGCGCAGTTACACCGTCACCGCAACCGGCAGCGGGACATCGAACGCTTTCACGCTCGCCAATGGTTCCTTGACAGTACCCTACTCCGTTCAGTGGAGCGGCTCCGCAGCTGCAACAAGCGGCACCGCCCTCTCGGCCGGAACTGCCTCGAGCAGCTTTGTATCGGCCGCCACCAATCAGCAGTGCGCCTCCGGTCCAGCAGCCTCAGCCAGCCTGATCATTGGCATGAGCGCCAACGATCTGCAGTCAATGCAGGCAGCGACGAACTACACTGGCACTCTGACCCTGCTCATGACCCCGCAATGATCATAATCAGGGCCCCCACGCAGCCATTTGCGTACACCAATGGCCTTATAGCTGCTTGAGCGATAAACAATGGCCGGATGCCCCCGCCGCGCGGGTATCCGGCCCTTCGATCTTATAAACACACCGCTCTTTTCCAGCCCTGCGCCGTCTCTGCACTAACTGGCCGCGCCGCAATCGCCAGGCGCCTGGCTGCCTCAGCGAAGGAAAAACAATCAGGGACCCGAATGGCTCGCCTTGCGCTGTACGTGCCGCCAGATCTCGCTTAGCAGCAATACCACGGCTATCGCAGCGCAGTCGGCCGCCCAGTCCGCCAACTCGGCTGTGCGACCAGTCGGAGCCATGCTCTGAAGAATTTCAAGGGTAAGACCAAACCCTGCCAAGCTGACATATATGCTAGCCCAGTGCAGATCGGGCCAAGCCATGCGCGCTGCGATTGTCAGACCCGCAAATGCGGCCCCATGCTGAAGGCTGTCGCTGTCCAGGTAAGGCAGGACGGGCGGATGCGGCAACAAGGCAAAAATCAGGACCAGTGCCAAGCCCATAACAAAGCCAACGCGCAAAAAGCGCCGAATAGAAAAAGCAAAGACAGCCATTAACGCTCCACCTAGCAGGCTCATGCGGCGAAGTCTTGCTGATACCATGACGGATCGATCAGGTCGCATGCGCGCCAGCCGATGCCACTAAATCATCGCCAAATATGGTTTTACCCATAACTAAACATTAACCATTTTCGGTAAGATTGTCCGTCATGTCCGGTTCACGATCCCGCCGTGCCGCATATGGCGCCCTTGCTGCCCTGGCAGCGCTCGCCAGCCACAGCGCTGCGGCGCAAAATGTCCGCATTTCCGGCCTTAGCGATGTCCAGTTTGGCGTGCTTACAAATCTGGTGAATGACCAAACCGCCAGCCAAACGCTGTGCATCTACAGTGCAGCCATGAATGGCGGGTACCGGATTACGGCCACCGGCAGCGGTCCCGGCGGCGCTTTCTCGCTGCAATCAGGCGCCGCCCAGCTGCCATATGAGCTGCAATGGGCCGGCGCTGCTAATCAAACCAGTGGTCAACAGCTCAGCCCTGGCGTGCCATTGACCAGCCAAACTGGGAACACTTGGTTCAGCAATTGCCTGTTTGGCCTGTTCATGTCGGCCAGCCTGATTACGGTCCTGCGCGCACAAGAAACCAGTAAAGCCAGAGCCGGCGCTTACGCTGGCTCAGTGACACTCATGATTGCGCCCAATTGACGCGGATCGGGCCAGTGCCACTCTTCTCCCACCCTTGGCGCCTCATGCACTGCCAACGCCCGTCTGGGCCAGTTTGGACGATGCTTGCGCTCGGGCTTGGGGCTGTTGTGGCTGCGCCTGCTGCAGCCTCGCAAACGGCGTCTGCCAGCGCTGCGCCGCAAGCTGACTTATCTAACGCAGGGAAAACCCACAGCAGCCCTGCACCTCAGCGCGGCGTTCCGGAGGGTTTTGAGGACCTCGATGCACCCCAAAGCGCTGTGGTAGATGTTGTGTTTGGCGGCACGAGGGTCGGCAAAGCGCTGATAACTTACCATGGCTCCACGCTTACCTTCCAATCGCCCAGCGAAATCATGGCCCTCTTGCCAGCGCTGACCGAGCCAGCCACCGTCTTAGCCGAACTCAGCCGCACTGACCTCGCTGTGAACGCACATCTGCTGTGCCGTGCCGGCGCTGACCAGACCACCTGCGAGCGTCTTGCCCCGCGAACTGTGGGCGTCATTCTCGACCGCGATCGTTTCAGGGTGCTGATCTTTATCGCTCCCGCCTTGTTGGCGCTGCGCAGCAATGTTCCCAGCACCTACTTACCCGCACCGGCGGAGGCGGCGAGCCTCATTCATTCGATCAGCACGTCCATTTCTGGTCAGGGCGGACAACATGTAGTTGCTAATCTCGATAACGAATTGGTCGCTGCGAGCGGCTCGGGCCGGATCCGCGCAGAATTTGGGTATTCGACTGGGCTTGGTATGCGCCTCGATACACTGCGCGCCGAACTGGACCGACCGGGCTGGCGCTACTCGGCCGGCGCTCTGTGGTCGCGCAGCAGTAGTTTCATCGGCAGGCGCAAGCTCCTTGGTATCGAAGCTGTCACACAGACCGATACCCGGTTGGACAAAGATAACCTCAAAGGCTCACCCCTTGCCGTGTTTCTTGAGCAGCGCTCGCGTGTCGATATCCTTCGCGAGGGCCGGATTCTCGCCTCTCGTATCTACGATGCTGGCAACCAGCTGCTCGACACCAGCGCACTCCCAGAGGGCGCTTACGAAGTCACCATACGCATCCAAAGCATCAACGGAACAGCGCGTGAAGAGCGCCAGTTCTTCTCAAAAAACGCTTATCTGCCCGCACCAGGCCAAGTCATGCTCCACAGCGCTGCCGGTTTACTGGTCAGCGAGCGCAGTTCCGACCTACCCCAGCCAACTGGCACGCCGTTTCTCCAAGCCGGGATAGCGCGGCGAATAACACCCAAGCTGGTGTTCGACCTCAATGCGCAAACAACGGATAAAGCCGCTGTCCTCGAACTCGCCAGCACATTGGAAAGCGCCCAGATGCAGCTGCGCACCGCTGTGCTGGTCTCAAGCCGCGGCGAGCGCGCAGCGCTCATGCAGCTTAGCTCCGCTGGGGCCAGCCCGCTCAATTTCCACGTCGATCTGCGCCGCGTCGTCGCTGCCCGCGGCGCTGGCGCGGGTACGCAGCCCTTGCCGAAATCAGCCAATCAAGTTGCGCCGGAACAAGTCCGGTTTGCACTACCGACCCAAAGCCCTTTACTGCAGGCCGCTTCGCGCTCCTTCACGCAAATTACCGGGGCTGCCAGCTACTCTCTGGCAGGCGCGCAAGTGCAGGCCAATGGTTACTATCGCCGCGAGCAAGGGCGCGCAGCGGATTACAGCTTCGGTCCAGCCCTGCGCGTTAACCTCCTCGAGCGCGCAGCATGGCAGCTGACTTTTAATGCAGACGCTGCTGTCACCAGTCGCGGCAAATCAGGGTACGTCGGCCTAAACTTCCAGCTGCTGCGGCCTCAGGCGAGTTTCACCGCACGCACCGGAGCCCGTGCCAGCCCTGCAGCCGGTCAGGCCCCCGCGATGGCCGCGAGCGGAGCTTTGATGGGGGCCTTCAGCCGCTCTGGCGGCGCGGGGACATTGGACGTGGCCGGCGGCTACGAACGCGAGGCTGGGCGTGATATCATCAATCTATCGGCCCAGCTGCGCGGAGAAAAAGGCAATCTCGCAGGCCAGATCAGCAAAGGCTTCTCCGGCCCAGGCAGCGCTTTGCACTATAGCCTTGGCGTCCAAACCACCCTCGCGTGGCGCGGCGAGAATGCGGCGCTAACGGGTCCCCGCCGCGGCGAGGGAGCCGTCTTGCTTAAAGTCGAGAGCGATCAACCCGCAGCCCGTTTCGAGGTGCTGCTCAACGACACCCCCAGCGCAGAATTCACAGCAGGCCAGCAGCTCGCCCTGACTTTGCCGGCCTATCGGACTTACAACGTGCGCATTCGCCCAGTGGGGCACCAGCTCCTTCATATTGATCAGACGGCACAGTCCGTCAGCCTCTTCCCCGGCTCCGTTGTTAGCCTCGACTGGCAAGCCAAACACCAGCTTCCCGTGTTCGGCCAGCTGGTGTTCGCAGATGGTCGCCCGGTGCGGTTTGCGACCATTCGCACAGCCAGTAGCGCAGCCATGACAGACGAGGCTGGCTACTTCCAAATGGAAACCAGCACTGGTGCACAACTTGAAGTCAACCTCCCCGGCACAGGGCAATGCATCGCAAATATGCCGGTAATTTCGCTTGAAACGCGATTCCAAAAATTGGGAAGAATTGAGTGTAAACTACCAGTCAGCCACCGGACCGATTTATTTTCCCCCAGAACTCCATCTCACAGGTAATATAAAATGATCCGCTATATCATGTCTCTGATAAATAATATCATACTTGCTGCTCTATTGTCGGCTGTTAGCATCCCGGCCCATGCCGAAATCATACTCAGCCAGGTCATCGTTGACCTGCAACCTGGCAAACCAGATTTTCAGGATGTCGAGATTTGGAATACCAGCAGTGAGCGCGCTTACGTCCAAGTGGACCCCGCAGAAATCCAACACCCTGGTCAACCGGGCGAGCAGCGCCGCCGCATCACTGACCCCGAACTGGGTGGTTTGCTCGTCAGCCCACAGCGCCTGGTTCTGGAGGCGAACGAGCGGCGCATGATCCGGATAGCGGCAATTGCGCCGCGCGGCGAGCACGAGCGCACCTACCGGGTCGCTGTGCGCCCGGTCGCGGCTCCAGATCCCAACGAACCAGCCGGGCTCAAAGTGATGCTGGGTTACGATATGCTCGTTCTGTTCAGACCTGCGAGGCTCATCGGCGAAGTTCAGGCGACCCGGCGCAGCGACCATATTGAATTTTCTAACAACAGTAACTTTGCCCAAGAGATCTATGACGCTCAGCAATGCGATCCACATGGACAAGCCTGCGTGACTTTGGCTGCAACGCGGCTGTACCCAGGCACGCACTGGCGAATGCCCCTGACTTATCAAACGCCCGTGTCGCTCATGATTAGCACTGGCTCGCACTCAGTCCGCAAATCGCTGTAGAGCATGCTAAACCAGCGGTTTGTGGAGCGCCCTCTCGTTGGCGCATAAGCACGCTGCACGGCCTGTGATGCGCGGCCGCCCCAACATGCGTGTGCGCAATAAGCCGCCAAAGGGCATGCGATCCTCAGCGGGGGGCAAGACGGTCGGCGCCGGTCAAACCTTTGCTGCCTTGCGTCACTGTACATTCGCAAAACCGTGACGCTCCCGTCCGCTGCCGCCACGACTGGCCGAGAATGGAGTGAATTGGCGACAGAGCCATGAAATCAGACGCCGACTCCCGCCTGGCCTTGAGGGCTTGCCCACCTGGAGGCGAATTCGGCGAAAGGTGCAGGTAAGGGTCCCAGCCCACGGCTATTTGGCCGCCAATCGCTTCTCGTGTTGCGCAAAGAGCCATCCAGCGCTGGGCGATGCAAGCATTCCGCCACCCGCGGTCCCAGCCGTACTTGCCTGCGCGAACAACGCTTAGAGCTGCGCACTGCCCCGCTGCATAATGTAATAGGGCGGTTAAGCGAGAGATATTGCCCGCTGATCGCGCGTTATGCGCAATTAACCAAGAAGTGCAGGCGGATAGTTAATTCTCCGCTCTATACCCGCAAGGCAAGGTACAGCGGATAGCATTCGAATGGAATTTTCAGCCACAGCACAGTCGATCAAGGCCGCCCAGCGCGCGCATGAACGCGCTGTGGCGCCCGCCGACATCGACGGTGCTTCACGTGACAACTTTCTGCGCAACATGCCCGGCTCGCTGGTTACGACCGTCATTCCCTATGGTCTGCTCGCGCTGTGCTGCCTGCAACTGTCGCAATGGCACGTCATGACAGGCTTGCTCCTGCTCCACGGCGCAATTCTGGGTGGGATGCTCTATCTGCGCCGCCGAGTGCTTGCCGTTCATAGCCCGCAGCGCAAGCGGATCTTGTGGCGCTTCTATCAAATCCTGTCGTTCATTTCCGGCGCGCTCTGGGCTGGCTGCATGCTGCCAGTTGTGACCTCCCTAGGGGAGGATGTCGCCGCCATGTTCGTTTGCAGTGTGATCGTTGTCTCGGTCGCCGTTACATCCATGGTCATCGCCACCCAGTGGGACGCATTCGTCGCTTTTCTGTCTGGGTTCATGGTTTGCCTGCTGCCCCAAACGATCTTGTTCCTCTCGGTCATTGGCCCAATTCCGCTGATTGGGACGCTGGGCCTGGCACCTGCACTTGTCGGCCTGGCCACCGTTGTGCGCCGACAAGAGCGCGCCATGCTCACAGTCCAACTGGAGCGCCAGCAACTCGCCGAAGACTTGGCAAATGCGCTTGCCGCAGCCGAATTCCTGGCTAACCGGGATAGCCTGACAGGTCTTTTCAATCGCCGTGCGTTCGAGGCAGCCGCAGAGCAGATGCGCGCCCGTCACCCTGCACGCCAGCATAGTCTTATCCTCATCGATATCGACCACTTCAAAGCGATCAACGATCGCTTTGGGCACGCCATCGGTGATGCAGTGTTGAACCGCACGGCTCAAATCATCTCCAACAGTATCAACCGGCAAGGTCTGGCGGGGCGCGGCGATGGGGTCTGCGCTCGGTGGGGAGGCGAGGAATTCGTGGTGCTTGTCCAAGGCGGACGAGCGGACGATCCCACGAAGCTTGCCCGAACGCTGCGTGCCCAATTGCTCTTAATGGACGATGAAACCTGGCCGGATGATCTGGTGATCACGGCCTCATTCGGGGTCGCAACTTGGCAAACTGACACGCCGCTGCACCTGGCGATTAGCCAAGCGGACTGCGCAATGTATGATGCCAAACGGGCCGGGCGTGATCAGATCCGTTTGCATACCGCTTTGCCGCACACACCGAGCGAACCCGAGCTTTTCCTCAATTGCTTGTAATGCCGGGTCCAGCAGCGCTTGCGAACCAGGCAAATAGCTCACGCCAAATTACCTCAGCGCCCCAAAACATACCGCTTTCATGCCTTCAATGCAGTGCTCTCGCGGGGAGCTGCTCATCCCCAGGCAACGTTAAAGCCGCCTCCCACAGCGGCGTTTTAAAGTAGACATTCTCGCGCGATAACTTGCTGCCAGTCGGAATTTCCGTCAGCAGCCCGCACCATGTCAAAGGGCGCAGCACGTACATGTAGATAATCGAATGCACGACGTGATCGCGCCGGATCGCCGCTTCGCTGGCATCCAGAAGCGCTGCACACAGCCGATCGCCGCTTGCCCCGCCGTGGGCCTCAACGTTGATGACTTCGAGGATCATCGACCAGTCACCGTCAAATTGATAGTGATGCCGCATGTAATCGCCATGATCTGTTTGAAATAGCAGACCCGCCAGTAGAACCGCCCACAGCTCTGGCAGCTCCTGCAAGGCCGAACGGCCCACGCGTGTGATAACCAGCTTGCCTTTATAGTGCCTCGCCAAGCGCATAGCCAACAGCAGATCATGGAGGACCGAGAGGGGAGGAAAATCTTCTTCGTTCAGCACCTTGTTAACGGCATATAGCTCGGCCGGACCATACCCCGGCCACTCGAAAACTTCAGCTGCCCACTCCACGAAATAGCGCTTCAGGGCCTTGTTCGGCGTGAGGCCGATTGGACCATTCTCCGCTAAAAAGTTGAGTGTCTTGGCCGCTGCACGTAAAACTGGCGAGCAGCGCCATAATAGCTGGGTGTCCTCAACCCGAGAAAAAGAAACATCATACATCTTGAGTAGCGCTCATAACTTGCCGCCTAGATCCAGGCAATCTTGCACGCTGGAGCCATTTTTGAAAGCCAACCACCAACGCAGCACCAGAATTGGGCCTGGCCAATCCCCCCTCGTCCGGCGAATATCAGAGCTAGACGATTGGAGCACTGCGCCCGGTCGTTTGGTGCAAAGCACTACCTTGCGCCGACATTATCGCGGTCAGGCGATCGAACCTCTCCGAGCCAGGCAGGCTCGCGATATAGCCGTCTAGACCACTGTTGCCGAAGCACTGCTGCGTCGCGTCCAGCGCCGTTTCATTATCAGAATGGACTATTCGAGTGATTTAAATAGTTGTTTGGCCACATCGCTGAAAGCGATGATTTTTTTACGCTTATCAGCTCCATCGGAAGAAAACTCCACAAACCCTTTTTTATGGAGGCTCATGAGCAGCCGGTAGAGACTTGAAGCCGACTTTTCGCTTTTCACTTCATAAACGTCGGTGATTGTGATTTCACCGCGGGCCTCGAGCAAATGCTGGAGCTCAAACAGCATCCGCTCCTCGTCGCCCGTAAGCTGCGACAAAGGGGGAAGGCGCCGCAAAGCGACGAGAATGCTCATCAAACGATTCATTCTGTTAATGACCGGCGTTATCTTTTCGAAAGGGCACCATAGGATGCGATATTTCCACTGCCTAGAGGCATATTGGGAACCCAGCAGCATAGCCCTGAGACGCCTGGCTGAACGAGCACGACATCGCACTGCCCAGACAATGCCCTGGCACGGCCAACAACTTTCACATTCAAAATGAGTTGGTTTTTAGTGATGCTAAATCGCTCGGTGTGCGATGCTTCCTGAGTAAGCCCCCAAAGCCCGACCCACCCACTGGGCCGCATTGGCGTTTATCCTCATATAATCTGCATTTTGCGCTTCACCCGATAAGGGACAGCACCACTTCGCGGCATTGTGCTGCGCGCCGGCCGCGACCATTAAGACGGCCATTTTGCCACTATCTCGGTCTTGCTAGCCGGACACAATGTTCCATATATGCAACTAAATCTCTGCCGGCCGAGCTTCGAAGCGGTGGATTGGATTTTTTGCTCGCCCTTTCCCAGCGCGAATGATTTTTTTAGGATAGATCCCGAGTGCGACAAACTATCAATATCGCCTCGGGGGCATTTGCCGCTGCGCTGGCGGCCTATCTCGCAGCTCATTTCGATAACGAAATTTCAAAAATATTAAGCGCACCTTATTTTATAATGATATTTGCGCAATTCATTAATTTAATATTATTTTTGATGTATGGCATTAGATCTGTGGTCGGAATTATAATTGGATTAGCGATTTACAAAGATGTTAGTTTCATCGATCTGAATAAAATATTTGAAATTGCGATTGAGTCATCGGGCGCTGCCATAGCGCTGCAGATTCTCACTATATTTCCTCGGGGTGGGGAGATTGTTGAAAACTTAAGACCGGCAACTATTACAATTTGCAGTTTTGTTGCAGTCGCTGGGTCAACGGTCTCGATTGCCATCTTGCATAGCATCAGAGGAATTGATTGGGGATTTCAGGGCTTTTTTCTTATTTATTTAAATCAATTAATTTCAATATGGATCGCAATATACGCAGTAAAATTTATGACGCACATTCCCGGGGTCCTATTACGGATCGCCCGGCGGTAAAGCCCCTCGAGGGGCCTTGCAGACGTCCCGTGCCGCTTTATCGGTGCATTGCCGCCGCAAGTGAGACTTCATGCCTAGACGCATATCGCCGCGCGCAGGTAATACGCGATTGCCCCCTAACTCCCTGCGCCCTGGGCAAGCATCCTGCCCAAGCGCCGAGCGGCCAGTCGCATTGCCTGGCGCGGCCAGCCTACGACTGAGCTCAGATGTCGAAAATTTTTACACTTTAAGCCAAGCCGGCAGCTGAGTAACCATTAAAGGCCGCGCAAAAACGGGCTTGGCACATAGTTTGCGTCTGCGGCTGCTAACGATTACTTGCCCGGCAAAGGTCCGCTTATGAAGAGCCAAATATCCCTCCTAGGTGCCGCAGCTGCGGCGCTGACTTTGGCTACGCCAGCGCACGCAACGTGGTTTAAGCACGTCCACTATTGTCAGTGCGGTCATTCCCAAGGCAATAAGCTTTGCGGCTCTCCTTCGGCTGGCACCACCACAACATCCGGAGGCACTTCGACCACCACATCTGGTGGTGCTACCAGCACCACCAGCAGCGGCGGGCAGTCAGGCACCACAAGCGGCGCCACCGCCGTTCCTGAGCCAGGTATGCTCGGCCTTATGGGCTTGAGTGTGCTGGGCTTGGGTTGGCTGCGCAGGCGTCGTCGCTGACCGAGCGCGGCATGCGCAGCATTAAGGCGTTTCCTCACCGCGGCTTGCGAGCCACTGGCTGCGCGCAAGATCGGCGCGAAACTGCCGGCTGTGGGGCGTGCCCGCCGCAGCCTGAGCCAAGAGATTGGTGGCTTGTTCAAGATCTGCGCGGGCCGTCAGCCGCACACGGCCGGCGAGATTTAGCAATTCACCGTCATAGGGCCGTAAGCGCAAGGCCTTATCTGCGCTGGCACGCGCCAAGGCGTGCTCGCCTGTCATGCTGGCGCTTTCGGCGATCCGGCGAAGCAGCTCGATGTCCTCGCCCTGGGACGAAAGCCGCTGCCAAATTTGCAAAGCGCGGGCCCAATCGCGCGCCGCAGTCGCTGCGAGACCAAGCGCAATGACGTCCTGGCGCTGCTTGAATAGGCCAGATTCGCGCCCCTTTTGCAGTTGAAGGCCAAGCGGATCGCGCTGCAAGAGCGCTGCCCGCTCAGCCAATTCAACTTCGCGCGGATAGACAAACACACCCGTCACCAGTGGGCGCAGAGTTGCGAGCGCTGAACGCGCATCACCAGTTTCCAGCTGGGCCTCGCCAAGCATCATGCGCGCGTAACGGTTGTGCGGGGCTTTGATGGCCGCCTGTTGCAGGAGGGCGCGGGCTTGTTCGGGACGATGCAGGCGCAGTAAGGCTTCGGCATAGAGCAAGCCGTCGGCTGAAACGGGATCAAGCTGGCGCTCAAAAGGCTGCAGCATCTGACGGATCAAGTCCCAGTTGCCCCGTTGGGCGTAGATCGACAGCTTGAGGCTAGATATGGCTCGATCGCCAGGCTGAAGCTCTTGCGCCCGCTCGGCAAGCTCCAAAGCTTGATCAAGCCGCCCTTCAAAGTCATGCAACTGCGCCTGCGCCAGCAGCGGTTCTGCCAGCCACGGAAAGCGCTGTGCGGCAATGCCATAAATCCGCAAGGCGCCCGCCGTGTCACCAAGCGCATCAGCAACCGCTCCGCGCAGCATTAAAGTCTCGATTGCCCAAGGTCGCTCGCGTTCCAGTCGGGCCACCTGCGCTTGCGCTTGAGACAAGTCTCCAATGCTCAGCAAGAAACGCGCAAAGTCACTGGTTAGCCGGATATCCGGTGCTAGCTTCAGGCCTGCATGGAACGCGGTTAGTGCCGCGGCCTCATCGCCGAGCATGAGAAATGCCGCCGCCCGAACCCGCCACCCGTCAATGGATTGATCCTGCCGCAATTTCTCCAGCGCTTGTTCTGCCTGTCCGCGCAGCAACAGCGCTTCAGCCTCCAACAGATCGAGCTGCGGCCCGGCCACGCCAGCTGCGCTGAGGCGCTGAACAACCGCACGGGCGCCCTCCCCGTCTCCAAGCCTGAGCAACGTAGACCCAAGCAATTCCAGCGCAGCTCGATTGGTAGGGTCGTCATCCAATAGAGCGTAAAGTTCACTCCGCGCTGCCGGGTAATTTTGGCGTGCGAGCTCCTGCTGCGCGCTCACTAAACGCTCCGCCGCGCTCGGCGAGCAAGCGCCAAGCCACACAGCTCCGACCAGCAACCAAATGACCCGATACCAACCGTCCATCATTTCATCTTAATTGGCAAACCCTGATACTTTATTGAGGACACGCGCCGCTGCCGCCATATAGCCCACCAAGCAGAGCGGTGCGCCCCCCCTCGTGCTCGAGCACGTCAGCCAGTGTATAACTGTCCAAGACCGCCAAGAATGCACGCAGCGCCTCGGCCAGAATCGGATTAAAACCGCATTGCGCTGCCAGCGCACATCCAGCGCAGTCCACCAGCGCCCAATGATCTTCTGCATGCCTAATCAATGCACCGACATTGATGTCACGGGGCGACTTGGACAACCAAATTCCACCTTGATATCCCCGCGCACTGGCAATGAAGCCTGCGCTAGCCAGATCGTGGACCACTTTCGTCACATGACTGCGCGATAAGCCATAGTCGCTCACGATTTCGGCAATTGAGGAACGCCGCCCAGGATGCTGCCCCAAGTACAACATCACGCGCAGCGCCACATCCGTGTAAAACTTGAGATTCATTTCCAACCCTGAGTAAACAGCTTGCAGCCAGAGCGCTGGCATTGCCTGGATAAACACCAGGCGTGACCCCGGCAAAGCATGTTTTACGCGCTCCCCTGCAGCGCGCAGCACCGCGAAGGCTCCAAGGTAAAGTTTGCTGGCTGAAAGCAGAACTCAATATCCCAGCCTCGCACAGTGGGATAGCCAAACCGAGCTTGATCAGTGGTGCCTTTTGCTGCGCCCTTCAGGAATGCTGGCCTTGAACAACCTTTCAAATACAAAGCTCTGGCCGAGCGCTTGCCCATTGCACAAGCAGCGGACCCTGGAGTTCAGCGCCCCGGATCAGCACCAGCTGGCCCGCAATGCCCTCATGCTGACCGAGACCCTATGCTGCGCTTGGTAGTCGCTGATGACCACCCCCTTTTCTTATCTGGGGTGACAGCAGTCCTGGAAGCCGCCAAGTTCCAGGTGGCCGCGGCCGTAACCAACGGCAAGGAAGCGCTGGCGGCGATCGAGCAACATGATCCTGAAGTGGTGGTGCTCGACGTCAAAATGCCAGAGCTCGCAGGCTTGAGCGCACTCTCAACGCTGCGCGCCAAAGGAGATAACCGTCCAGTTATTTTATTAACAGCACAACTGAATGATGCCGAGTTGCTCACGGCACTCAAATCCGGTGTGAACGGAATCTTGAGCAAACAAGGCGGCAGCCGCAAATTGCTCGATGCGATCGAAATCGTTTGCAAAGGCGGCCAGGCGATTGCGCCAGACCTGATCGCTCGGGCCCTCAAGGTTGCGCAGCACAGTAGCAGCAAAGGTGGCCTGGCTTGTCTCAGCCCGCGTGAATTGGCTTTGGCGAAATCGGCCGGAACTGGCCTTCGCAACCGCGTCATCGCCGAACAAATGGGCATGACCGAAGGGGCCACAAAAGTCGCATTACACCGTCTCTATGAAAAACTCGGTGTCACCAACCGCACAGAATTGGCATTGCTGGTCCGCAGCAATCCATGAGATTTTGCTACCATTTACGGCAAAAGGGGGGCGGATCGCTCCGCCCCCCTTCCGCTGCTACCCGGTGGCTAGTCCGGGGCAACTTTGCCAGTCAGACCCTTACATGCCCGACCCCGGGCCATAGGTGATTTCCACTCGGCGGTTTTGAACCTCGCGGACCCCATCGGCGGTCGGCACGCGCGGGTTGGTTTCACCGAAGCCTTGCGTGGTGATCGCCGAATTGTCGATCCCGCGGGTGTTCAGGTAACCGCGCACCGTTTCCGCCCGGCGTTCGGACAGGCCCTTGTTGCAGACAGGCGGCGGCGGGGGCGCCTCCACCACCGGCGGGGGCGGCGGGGGCGGCGGCGGAGCTTCCGCGCCGCCGAAGCGAACCGTCAAGCTACCGTAAAAGGCGTTGTCCTTCAGGTTCTTGCCGAAACGCCCCTGATAGCCGATGCGGCCCGTGACCTTTTCACCCAGCACCCCAGCCAGGTTAAAGCCAGCCATCACGGTGTCCCGCTTGGTCACCGGTGAGCGCACGGTGAACAGGCTGTTGCCCGGTGCCTCGGCAAACCGCGCGGTCGAGGTGAAGAAGCCGTTCCCGTCGTCATGCCGATAGGCGACTTTCGCCTCGGGGATCACGCTGCCCAGGTTCCCAGCCCACTTCAAACCCGCCAAGAACGAGGTCTGGCTTTGGCTCTGCTCGGGCAGGTTCAGGTTCGCGCCCGGCACGCCGGTTTCGGTGAATGCCTTGGTCTTAACCTTGGTGTATTCCACCCCGACGAACGGCGTCAGCCAGGTCTTGCCCAGTTCAAGCCGGCCGCCTGCTTCGCCATAAAGCGAAGTCAGGCTGTATTCCGGCTTGGCCACGGCGGTCCCGGCAGTGGTCAGTACGCTGATGGAGCGGCGGCTATCCCCGTTGAGGTCGGCATAGCTGCCGTTGCCCCGGATATAGAAGCTGCCCATATCGAACCCGGCAACCGCACCGATCTGGTAACCGTCGGCTTCGATCAGCCCGTTGTTGCGGGTGAACTCTGCCTTGGCCTTGCGATAGCCACCGAACGCCCCGACCGTGAAGTTGCCGACCGTGTAGTCCAGCCCCAGCAGGGCAAAGTGATTGTCGGCATCGTAACCCGGTGCGTTGACGTCGGTGTCGACGCGGGCATCGTTGAAACCGCCCAGCGCCCAGAGGCGCAGGCCACCGTCCGGTTCGCGGCACTTGTCCACACCGTCCTTGCTGATCGCGCAGTCCATCTGGTCTGAGACCAGCGTGCTGACCTGCAGGCTGCTGTTGCGCAGGTTCTGGACGAACCCGGCATACTGGTCGCCCGATAGCATATCCAGCGCCGCCGGATAGGTTGCCGCCGTCTGCAGGAACAGGTTGGCCAGCAACGTACCGTACGGCCCGGTCTGGGTCGGGCTATAGACCGCCTCGATCCCGTCGCCGGTGGCCTTCTGGTTGAAGGTCAGCCCCGGTACCGCGCCAAAGGCAACACGGGTGACGGTCAGGTCGACGTTGTTGGCGCTGTCATAGATCGCCGCCGGGGTCAGCAGCACCGAACCGGTGTTGGTAACCACGCTGGAGAACGTGCCGGTGCGCGTATTGGCGTCGATGATGTCCTGGAAGTTGTAGGCGTTGGCATATAGCCCGTTGGGCGTTGCCAATTGCACCATCAACCGCCCGGCCAGGTTGGCCGTATTGGCATTGATATACGGATAGGCTGCCTGCGCCGTGGCCGCGATCGGGCTGTTGGGAAGTTGCAGCGCCAGCGTTCCGCCACTGGCCAGCGTGAACGTGTTCACGTTGGCCGCTGCCGGAGGACCACCCGCCGGATGCAGCAGCATCAGGGTGGCGCCGTTGGCGACAGTCAGCGAACCCACCAGCGGACCGACCGGGCCAGCCGCCAGTGCAACCGCCTGGGTGCCAACCGAAAGCGGTGCAATTGCGCTGCCGCCCGGCGAAGCAGGCAGAACTTCGGTATCGACCACAGGCACGTACGGATTGATCACGCCGTCCAGGCGGGTGATGCCGCTGGCCACGAGGATCGCATCGTCCGCGCTCAACTTGATGTTGCCATAGACATTGCTGGTCCCGTCAAAGCGGATGTTGACCGCGTTGGGGGCCAGCGATGTGTCGATCGCGGTGCCGTGGGTCCAGGTGGTGCCACCATTGGTGCTTTGCCGCGCAATGATCGTGCCGCCGTTGTTGTTGAAGGTGAACACATAACCTTCGCCAGCCTGCACGTTCGACGCGTTTTCATAGTCGAGCACTCGCACGCCAATGGCCTGGGCCGGTGCGCCATCGGTGATAGCCGAAGCACTGATCGTGCCGCGGTTGGTCATCGTGATGGTGTTGGAGGCAGAGATGAACTCCACGCCCACAGCCGTGGAGCCGACACTCAGGGTTTGACCAGCAACGATGCTGCTGGGCAGTTCCAGTTCGGTCGTCGGAAGTTGGGCATCGCCGGTCGAACGGGCCGTAACCGCGATGGTGCCGGTGTTCTCGACCGTGCCGGTCAGGGCATAAGTCGGGATTTCGGGCTCTTCCTCTTCATCGCCAGCCGGATGCCCGTTCTGGCCGTTACCGCTGTCGGAACCCCCACCGTGGACGATGTCCGGCATTTCGGGCAGCGCAGCGTAGTTGGCATAGAAGCCCATGCCCGTCGCGATGGCATTGGCCAGGCGCACAACGCCCGCGTCAGCCGTGGTCAGGGCCGTGGCCGACACGTTCAGGGTGCCGCCATTGGTGACGGTAACGCCAACCGGCTCACCCGTGACGCGGTAACCAGCAGCCGAAGCCAGCGCGCCAGCACCGCCCGACCCACCGTTGGCGGTCGCCGAAGCCGTGACACCGATCAGGCCGGTGTTGGCAAAGCGGGCGTTGGTGGCCTTACCGAGCAGCACCTGGCTGACACCGACCACGTCATGCGCCGTGGGCAGGCGACCTTCATCCACCGGGAAGCCGACGTCGAGCAGCAGACCGGCTGTACCGGCAGTCGCAAACGCGCCGTCGACACCGGTGGCGAGCGAGGTAGTCGTCACGTTGAACTGGTTGCGGTTGTCAAAGCTGGCCAGCGGAGTGCCGCCATCGACCTGCGCGCTTTGCTGCGCGCCCGCATCGACATAGGAATGGGCTTCGCTCGCCCCATTCACCGCCGAACCCGCCGCGCTGGAACGGATGTCGACCACGCCGGTCGCGCCATTCACGAACGAAAGTTCACCAATGTTGGTGTAATAGCCGAATTCGGGCTCGCTGCCTTCCACAGCTGCAGTAGTAGGCTGTCCTGTCCCACCGCCGCCGGTGCCACCGCCCGTGACGAGCGCGAACTTGGTCGGCCCGGTGACTTCAGCGACCTGCTGGATCGCATTGGTCACAGTCGAAACGGCGCGGGAATCACCATCGGTGGCAGAAGCGACGGAACCAACGTCCACGCCGATCCGCCCCAGATTGGTCAGCAGCGCGGTGGAGGTATCGTTGCCGGTGCCATTGGCCTGGGTCTTCTGGCCGATCAGACCGGCGGCCGTGTTATGCGCCAGCGCATTGCCAGCGGGATTGGTAGCCGTGGCGGTTGCCAGAATGTTGATCTTGCCAGCGGCCGCGTTGGTGAAGGTCACACTGGTCGTATCATCGCCCCAACCATTGGCTTGAGCCCGCTGGGAGAGTACGCCGTGCTCGCTCAAAATCGGGCTGTCGGCGCCGAACAGCTGGTATGCGTTCTGCGTCCCGGCCCCCACTTCGTTGGGGCCATAGGTATTGGGATACTGGTTGGCGTACTGCCCGAACTGGGCCGGAACCAGCTTCACCCCAATCAGCGACGTGGCGGATTCAACCCCCCTAGCATTGGTGGTGAGGTTGATCGTCCCGCTGTTGTTCATCGTCAGCGTGGCGATATCGTTCCAGCCGGTGGCCGCATCGCTTTGCAGGCCGCCGCCATTGGCCTGTGCCCGCTGGGTCAGGACTTCCGTGGCAAAAGCCGTTGCGGTCAGCGCCGTGCCGGGGCCGACGCCTGCCGCGGCGCTGAAGTTCAGCGTGCCGCTGTTGTTGACCGTGCCGGACAGGTTGCTGTTGCCCCGGCCGGTTGCCTGGACTTGCTGCACGATGCCGCTCGTTACCTTTGCGGTGGCACTGGTCGTGCCGGCCAGCAGCGGCGCTGCGCTGGCGCTGACATTGACCGTCCCGGAATTCAGGATCGTGCCCGAACCGGTGGTGGTCGCATCAGGGCCCTTGGCCGAGAAGACGAATTGCTTGACCGCTGGAGCGCCGGTTTCGCCGCCCGTGCCGATTGATGCGTCGACCACGCCGGTGCCGCTGGCGGCGGCGCTGACTTCGACCGTGCCGCTGTTGTTCATCACTGCCGTCGCGGTGCGGCCCTTAGTTTCGACCGAGGCAACTTTCGCAATCCCGCCGATGACGGTGGCCGAGGCATCCCAGGTGGCGCCTTCGACATCGCCCAGGATGTGCTTTTGCGTGATGGCCGACTGATAGGCGCCAGTTGCCGCATTATCAGGAGCAATGTTTCCGACCCTGGCAGTAGCATTGCCAGTACCGCTGGCATCAGCGGCGACCGTGACATCTCCGTTATTCGTCAATGTAACGACGTTCGCATCCTGCGAGACCTGAGCTACTTCACCGTTGCTGATATTGTCGACGACAGCGGCCGGATTATCGCCAGTGGATGTAACCCCCAACACATAGACTTCTGCAGAACCCACTGTGTAGTCAGGCGCCAACAACGCCCCGCCCGTGGTCGCACTCTGCGCAAGTCCGGGCATTGTGACGCACATTGCTGCTAGCGAAACACTGACGCTCAAGCCGCCACGTCTGGATATCGAAGCCGTCTAGGATCCCCTTGTTACTCGCTGCCAGTATGGCTGCATCAGGGTCATCCCAATGCAACCAACGGTACATCAGGTTATGCTGATATTAATGATTCGGAAATTGATTTTTCGCAATCAATACGATTTTGCTATTTCAATCGAATGCAGTTGTAGTGTTACGCTACTGCATTTGACAGTATTTTGTTGATCACGTTTACCTAGAGAAGGCATGAGATTCAGTAACTTATGTTAACCCCTTGGATTGGCCCTCGGGCATGGTCTCGCCTGCGCCCAAGCGCCGCGATTTTACTGCCACAATTGCAGCTTTCTGCCCCCCTCGGGGGAGTTGAGTCGCGGCGTGCTGCGCGTATGATCGCGCTCATAAGCGCGGTTCTGTGGATAGGATAAAATGCGAAAAGCCGTCGTGGCCAGTGCCCATCCTTATGCCAGCATTGGCCTGGGAAACGTTTTGCTCTCAGCCGGTCTCGATGTGGTTATCGCCGCCCCTAACAGCGAAGCCATTTGGGCAACAACAACGCAGCATCATCCCGACGTCTTCGTCCTGGATATCAGCTTGCCCGACTTTGATGGTATTGCCGCGCTTGAGATCCTGCGCAGGCAAGGGCTGGTCAGTCCGGTCCTACTGCTGGCCCCTCACTTCCACGATGTTCAATTACATAGCGCCTTTCGCGCGAGTGTGGACGGGCTTGTGGAGCTGAGCGCTGGCAATCAAGCCTTGCTCGAAGCTGTCGCTGTCGTGTTGAATGGAGGCCAAGTCATCCCCCCGCATCTGTGGGCCAGAGCTCAGCACAGCGCGCGTCAATCGAGTATCGCCAGCCGCTTGGCCGAGCTTTCACCCCGCGCCAGAAGCGTCGCCAATGCTGTTCTGGCAGGACTATCCAATCACGCCATCGCAGAAAAACTCGGAATTGGCGAGGGGGGTGTGCGGGTCGCGCTGCATCGCCTCTACAACCAGTTTGGCGTCGCTAATCGCACGGAACTGGCCCTGCTGATCCGGGAGCACGCTGCTCACACAAGCAGCGCTCCCTAAGCAAGCTGCCGAACCTGCAGCAGATCAGCCGAGTCGCAAGCAGGGTCATGTGCATGGCCAGTGCTCTTAATGCCAGCCCCACTCCACCACTAGAGAGTTCTGGCCGGCTGCGATAAACGCAGGAAAAGCCAATAAACTCAAAGGCTTAAACATATTCACTGCGCCGGGGAGTTGGCAGAGCCGCGCTTCTCGCCGGTCCAGACTGGAATGGGGGTCGCTGCCACACCAGCTGCTCAAACCATGCAATCTACACAACTCTGCCGCCAGAACCGATAGCGCAGAAGCAGACCCTTTCCCAGTAGGAACGAAGCAAAAGCCTCCATACCTCTCACCCTCTGAGAATACCGCGCGCATTTGGCGCACCGCGCGTGATACCAGCAGCCCCCGTTTTGCATGCCCAGCAAGATGCGATAAGACGAGGCCTGAGCTCCATATCCCCGACCTGACGGATCCTACCGTGCGCGATTTTACGAACCTTACACGCCAAGCCAAACAAGCAACCGCCCAGCGCGCCTGGCAAAATTATTTAGCATCCAATCAGTTTATCCTTCGCTCGAACCAGATCGAGCGAAGTGACCGAGAGTGTCTCGAAGAGCGCGGCCTACTCACTAAAATAGTCAAAGGCTGGCACATTGTTTTTCCTAGTGCCAATGAATCAGAAAAAATTGCTATTTGGAAAAGCAGTTTTTGGATCTTCTGCCGCGAATACCTTAATGATCGCTTTGGCGAAGATTGGTGTCTATCAGCTGACAATTCTTTGTTGCTACATGTCGGAAATTGGAAAATTCCAGATCATGCGGTGGTCGTGGCGCGCGGCGCGACCAATCGCTTTGTGCGCTTGCTCTATGACAGCACGCTCTACAGCAGCAACCATACATTGCCAGAGCCGGACGATATTGAAATATGCCGCGGACTCAGGATTTACCGCCTGGAGCCAGCGCTGGTCAACGCGACTCCAGAGTTCTACCTCAACAATAGCGACGATGCCCGCCGGCTGCTGCTGCAAATCGTAGACCGCGGCTTGAACGTGGAGCGAATTGTTTCAGGCGACAATCTCTCCGGCATCGGTCGGCTAATTGGCGCACTCGAAGCGACGGGAGACGAGCATTCCGCCCAAGCACTGCGCGCCGGGATGCGTCGTGCCGGCCGAACCTTGCGCATCTGCAATCCGTTCAGCGGGCAATTTGGTTGGAAACGCCCGATTTCACCGTGAGTTTGATTTGTAAGGGGGCCGCCGCCAGTGCAATCGTCGGTGGCTATTGCGACCGCTGCGCAAGGTGAAATTTCTTCAGACTCCGCAGTTGTGGCAACAACCGCTTCGCCGATAAACTGATCGGTAATAGCCAACAGAGGCGCTTGCAGCGCCGCATTCAGTTGCTGAATCTGCGGCGAGAGGGCCCATCAGCAACTCAAGGAAGAGCTTGGCCTTGATCACTTTGCGGGACGATCACGGCAAGGTCTTCATCGACACGCCCTCATGAGCATGATCGCGTTCGCGTTCCTGCAAGCCCGCCGCCGCAGCCCACTCTCCCAGCCATCAGACACGCAATCCTGACCCAACTCAGCCAGCCACCACCGCCAACATGCCCCCACTGCCGTAGAAAGTGGCGACGCATGATCCGCAGAAACCTGCCAAAGCAGTGCTAGATTCAGCTAGGAACAGCAGCCGAAATCTCCGCCTTGCGGCAAGAAAGCATACGATGCGCAGGGGAGCGCGTCGGCTCAGGATTGCAGTTGCCGCATCCGCTCAAGCGCATCGGCCAGATGTGGCAGCAATTGGCGCGCATCGGCCACCGCGCCTGCCTCGGCAAAGCCGAAGATTGGCGCTTCCTCGTCGGGATTGACGGCCAGTACACGCGCCCGCGCACCGACCCCGGCAAAATGCTGGGGCGTGCCGGACATGCCCGCTGCAAAATAGATCGCCGGATTGACGAACTTGCCCGACTGTCCAACCTGCCGCGAAACCGGAGCAAGGCCCAGGTCCACGGCCGGCAAGCTGGCACCCACTGCAGCATCCAGTGCCGCCGCGATGCGCTCCAGTTGAACAAAGCACTCAGGATCGAGTCCGCGCCCGCCGCCAATGACGATCCGGGCGCCCTCCAGGCTTGCGCTCTGGTCGGCGAGTGCTTCACGCTCCAAGGGTAAGGTGCAAGGAGCGCCCAAGGCCAGGCTGCCATCTGTTCCGCCCAGATCATTGGCAGTGGCGACCGCAAGACCTGGCGCGACGCGCAGTTCCAGCGAGAGACGCCCGCCATGGGTGCTGCGCGCGACGATGAGTTCAGCCCCCTCGCGCCGCAAAGCGGTGATCCGGCCCAGCATTGCCGCGCCTTGAGCTGCGGCGACGGCCCCGGCCAATGCCTCACACACCTGATCAGCAGGGAACACCAGCAGCAGCGGACTTTGGGGCAAATCCACCGGCAGCCATTCCGGACCGCCGCAATCCACCGTCAAGACGCGCCAATCGCTCATGCCCTTGCCTCCCACAGTAGCGCGGCCAGAGCATGGGCCTGCTGTTCCGGCGTTCCGGGCAGGATCGTGCAATCGATCTTGCCCCGACCTGACGTGCTTGGCGAAATGGCGTTCAGGGCAAGGCTGGAACAGGGAGCGAAAGCGACCGCCTGATCCGCAATCACAGCCTGCCGCGCCTGCATGACGTTCTTCATCAGCGGCTTGCGCAGCCGCGTGCGGCGGTCGTTGGTCACGCTGACTACCGCGCGACCGGACAGGAAGAGCCTTTCGCTGTGCGAGCCAGCCTCGCGCATGGCGGCTATGCCGCTCTGCGCTTCGATGGTCTGGGCGCGGCCAAAGAACGGTGCCTTCAACAGACCAGCCAGAAGCGAGGGCACCAAGCCATCGTCAAAATCGCCGAACTCGCGGCCCAGCAGGATCAGTTCCGCATCCGAGGCAAGCTGCGCCAGGGCACGCGCGGTTGCGACCTGGTCCCACGGAGTTTCCACCGCGAAAGTCGCCACGTCGGATATGTTGAGCGAGGCGACCGAGCGCGCCACGCGCATTGCGCCTTCGCCGCCAGCGACGCGAACCGCAATCGCCGAATCGGGCCGGGCATCGCGGATACGCAGGGCCATTTCCAGCGCCGCTTCGTCAAACGGGCTCATGATGCAGTGCTCGCCGCCCGCCGCGCTGTCCGCCGCCGCTTCGGGCGTGATCGGCCAACGCGGATCGTGCACTCCGGCGATCAGGACCACGATGTTCATGCGCGGCCTGCTTCGTCCCCGGCGATCCGACCAAAGACCACGGCCTTGCCCAGGGCCGAGCCGGTCATATAGGCCGCGCCGTGGAAGCCGCCGGTCACTTCACCCGCCGCCCACAAGCCTGGAATGGCCGAGCCATCTTCGCGCAGAACGCGCGCAGAGCTATCGATCCGCAGGCCGCAATAGGTGCCGAACACCACAGCGGTTGAGGGATAGGCATAGATGTCAACACCGGGATAAAAACGGGCCAGTCACCGGTTTAAAATGGGGCCAGTTGGCTTGAACAAAAAGCCTCATGG
>VFQS010000943.1_pt1 | contig 28687 bp, 32 predicted proteins | sample 3512361 | NCBI WGS metagenome assembly VFQS01 (sample SAMN10412375, study PRJNA504923) | tailings metagenome | isolation source: Relicate 1 Philex TSF3 active mining | place: Philippines
GCCATGGCCAAGGCGGCACTCATGCTCTTGGTGCCGCCTGTGTAATCGCCGCGGATTCGCTCCTGAAAGCGGTTGCTGCGCAACTGCAGGACGTGGTCACGGATGCGCTGGAAGGCATCGGCGAGGTCATCGGGATCGGGGATACCGATCAGATGCCGCTCGGGGTTGAAGTCGCTGATGCCCAGTTGCACCAGCAGATTGGCACCCATCTCCTGCCCCCCGTCTGGCAAGTAGTGCAAGCAGGGAAAGCCTTCGCCGACCACCTGCTCCACACTCGGTTTCGGGCAGGGCGCTACCGAGCAGATGAACACAACCTCGAGGGGCTGGTCGGGCTGCTCACGCCGCAGGGCCTGCACGGCAAAGAGGATGGGATCGGGGCTTCCGCCCACAGTGACGAGGAGGATGTTGGTCATGGCTGGGGCATCGGAATGGCAACCCGTTCGAAGGGCGAATCGTGGGCATCCAGGATCTTCTTCAAAGCGGCCTGGTGGGCAGGGTCGGAATCCATCTGATGCCTGTCTTCGAAGAGAGTCAGCACTTCGCAGTAGGGGCCAGGCCAGGGGTAGATCGTGGCTTCCTCCATGTTCGGCCCGGAATTAGGATCCTCAATCCATTTCGCCAAGGAATCAGCATTAGCGCAGGGCAGCATCCTGTGCCAGATCCGAGACACCTCAGTGACTCGGCGATCATCCCGGCCCTGCTGAACGTACCCAGCAATACTGGATAATTTCAATCCGCGTGGATCCTCTCTGCCATCGGCATTGCGTTCAGGTCGTCGATGGAACCAATGAATGGCCTCTGAGTCCTCTGTGGATTGAGCCTTTCGCATCCATACGGCCATGTGTGCCGGATGAATCACTTCGCGCCACGGCGCGATCGAATCCGGCCCTGTCCCATTGCAAGCAACACCTTGGCTTTGGAGCCAGTTGATGGCATGCAGATGGGCATCGCGAACCAGCTTCGAGAGAATGGCCGCAGAATCAATAGCCCAGTCGGGATGATCGATCAGGATTTTAGTATCACGCCACTGCCAGTGACAGCCGATCGCGGGCTTGTCTGTATTCTGACGGTAGTAATCAGGATAGAAGATGAAATGATCTGCTCGCCTCCAACCGCGTCCGAATCCACGCAGGCAAAAGACAAGTGCATGCAGTGAAGCAACCAGATTGGCCAATGCATCTGTCTTGTTCTTGTCGAAGTTATCTCTGGTCAGATGCCACTGCAGACGCCCCTGAGTGGCAAAGCAATGGGAGAGGAGCTGACCACTACTCCAGGGCTGGATCGCAACGGTGTAATCAATGAATCTGCTCTCGAGTAGGCCTCGCTGCAGGCCACCGTCAAGCCGATCAATCGAGCCAAAGAGATGCCCCGTTTGCTTGCGGGCGGCACTGCCGCTGCACAGGCCGCCGAACAAGCGCAGAGCCATGCCACGGATCGAGGCACGAAACAGGTTGGGCCGGAATTCCCCTTGGTCTCGAGTGAGGAGAGTGGAGGCAATGCCTTGCCCTTCAAGGCCGCATTCAAAAATCACATGGGTGGATGCAGCTCCAATCGAGCCATAGCCAGCACAGGTGCGGCCACCGATTCCCTGGGCGAGAGCCGCGTGCAGAGTGTTCAGAATGCTCTCCCACTCACCCGGCTCGATATCCGGAGCAGATGTGCTGATGGGAACAATCAGTTCGGGGCGATACAGGCTGATGATGGCGTTGGCGTTATGTGAAATCTTTTTTTTCCATTCCCGGTCATTGGAGGTTTGATAGCTATCTGGATCCCAGACCTGCCAGCGTTGCTGACCATGCACGATGTCGAGCAATCCCTCTTTCCATTTCTCATCAGTTGGCCATGCCCCATGAAACCGCAGGATGCCATGCGAGCCCTCGCTATCCTTTCCCTTTCCAGGAGTATCGCCACACCACAATGCGAGTCTATCGGGATGCAATCTCTGGCAGGCCCGACGGAACAACCCTTTGATCGAACTGCCTGGAATCAGCGGCCATCCTCCAGCAGCGAGCACAGGGCGAATGATCCCTTCATCCGTACCACTGTTGCTCACGAGGCGCCAGTCTATCTGAACCCTAAGAGTTTTAAAATAGGGATTCTCTGGTTGATCGGAGCATCTGGGTTTCGAAGCGCTGGCCTGTAGCCATTCCTTCACCCATTGGCTCGCATGACCTGACTTTGGGTACTGCCGGCTGCAGCGATAGTTAATCTGAGCGCGGTACTCCATCGGCACCGCTTCATAGTCGCTGAGATTGTTGTGGGTCAACTGGGTCATGATTCAAGGCCCTCATTTCACGGCGAGTCTGTTCTTCCACCAGATGATCGCCTCGCAGAACGTTGTCAACACCGAGAGCGCGACCTGCGCCTGATAGGGCCGTGTTGTTCGCAATTCCCAGATCTTTTCCAGGGAGTTACGCACGGCTTGCTGGTTCACTCGGGCGCTTAGGTCGAGATCTGGATCGAAGGGGAGATCAATGCCTGTGTCTGCGAGAATCTCCTTACTCATGAACCTCCATGTATCGAGGATGATCTCAGCTTTCATCTGCTCGGCCGGTTTCTGTTTCAGCCGTAGATACTCCCCCCAGAACCTTTCCAGCCCATAGGCACAGGTGACACGCATCTTGAAGACCTGGCTGAGGCTGTCTCCTTGGGGATCCCGCTGAAGGGCCTTCAGGACAACCTGCCTGGCGCAATCATCAATGCGATAGGGTTGCCAACTCATGGCCTCACCTCCAGAACCTCTACATGGCAGCGGCCAAAGCCGATGCTCTCCAGGCCGCCGAAGTAAAGTTCGCCTTCAGTCATGGCACCCTTTCCATTAGCGAAGGGAATCCAGCTGCCATCTCCTGCACTCACCTGTGCCGCCTGGTTAATGGCGATCGGAAAAGAGAGAATGCTGCCCTCGGGCAATGCTTCCACGTTGAAAAAGAACTGAACCAGCTTTGCATCGTCCCTTAACTTCACGCGGCTCTGCCGGTAAAGAGCCATATCGTGGATGGCACTGATCGATGCATCGTCAACCACCACCAGCTGATCCGCGTTCATCTCGCTCACGGTGTGGATCGGTGTGAGCTTTTTCAGCAGGTCCTGTTGATCGTTGCTGGCGAGTGTGATCGTAAGGAAGCCGAGATTGAAAAAGAGCTTCACCTTCTCTGCGGAAGCGGCCGGCAAGGTGGAGCCCTGGAGGGACTGGCTGCCGATGTTTGCCAATTTCTTGATGGCTTCAAGATCCTCGCTGGCCATGCCAGTGATCCGGGCATGGCGCCGCAGCAAACGTGGACAACTCGCCCAGACCACTGGCTGGCCCGGGCAGAACACCGGAATCCAGACCAATGCGCCGTACTCAAACTTCACCTTCCCCTCGCTGAAGCGCGACTCCTCATCAACTGCCTCCGCTTCTGAATCCGCCACGCCCGCCTCAACGGCCTCTGCCTGCTCTGTTTCCAGGTTGTCTTCCGCAAGTGTGACTTCTGTCAGCTGAGCTTGCTGGTAGCCATACCAATAGTTGGTGTTGGCCTTGCCTTCGCTGCCGTCCTGCCGGCGCATTTCCGCCCGGAAGCGGCCGCGGATCGAACTACCGGGAATGATGCCGGTCTGGGTGTAAGCATCTCGGAAGATCAGGTTGAGGTTGCCGGCCTCTTCGCCGGCGGAGGCGCCCACGTGCAGGGGGGCGAGGGTGCGGATCAGGCCGTATCGGCGTTTGTACATCGACTGGTTGGGGCTCGGGTGGGTGTGGGCTGGCGGTAGATCTGGGCTCGGAGGGGGCCGGCGAGAGTCAGGGTGGGGAGTGAAGGGGCAGGTTCAATGGCAGGGCGAGGGCCGTGCCCAGGTGCTTGAAGGAGAAGCCTTCCTTGGGGAACCAGTCCTCACTCCACTGGCTCCAGGGCGGTAGGGAATCACCGGCGACCTGATAACAGGTGCCGGCGGGCACGGCCCAGCGGCCGCGGGAGAGGCGTCGTTTTTTTGCGATGCCGTTGGTTGCGGCTTCTGTGCGTCCAGCACCCAGCCGATGCCGCCAGGGGCGGGCTTTCTCGGTGAGGATGCCGGGTGGCTGGCCGTTGCGGTGCCAGGGAAACACCCCGCCGCCCTGCCTGGTGATGATCGGTTCACGCTGCGAGAGCCTGGGACCACCCCAGAGGCCGGGTGTGATCAGGGCGAACGGTGCCGTGAGCGGCTGTTTAAGCAGCTCTTGCAATGCTTCGGGGATCTCCTGGCAGCGCAGCTGCACCAGATGGCCTTCCCCCCCAAAGCGATACACGCCATCGGCAACGGTGTGGCTGCTGAGGTAGGCGAGGCAGACCCCTGGCTTCAGATCGATGCCGTACTCCAGAAAAAGGGCACCATCGCCGGCACTGACGCGTTCATCGTCTTTCAGCCGGGGATGCAGATGGGAGACGGCGCGCCAGGGGTTGTCGTGGATGGCGATCTTCTCCTCCTCGCCCACCCTGGCCCAGTCGCTGAGGGCGACCCAGCCGCCGCTCGGCGCCTTGCGCGGTGGCTCCTGTTGATCGGCGGGTTGCCAGCCATCCGGGATGTACCCGCCGTTGCCCTCGGTCCACACCAGCCGCCGCCGGCTGACGCGCGGGCCATCGTCCTCCTGTTCCTGCAGAAGGGTGAAGGGAGCCGGCAGCATCAGGCCCTGCTCCGGATCGAGCCAGAACGGCCCGGCGGTGTTGAGCAGGCTGAAACCCTCGGCAGACCTCACTTCCTTGGTGTCGAGCACGCTGTTCAACAGCCCGGCCAGCGCCGGAGAATCCGGGGGGAAGTGCTCGGAGGCGCGGCCGGTGAGAGCGCCGGGCGAGAGCAGGCGGCCACTGGCGCCATAGAGCAGCCCGAGCGGCTCCAGCAGGATCAGGTGGTGGAGGTGGGTGGGGACGACTGTCATGGGCGCACCGCGATGCGTGCCCCAGCGGGCTCGTATTTCGCCAGGCCGGCCATCACCCGTCCCAGGTCCCAGAGCCACTGATCGAAACGTCGTCCCTTCTCCGGCATGGCGAAGCTGGCGCGATAAGGGGGCCGTGCAGCAGGAGCTTCCTGCTGTGCGCCAGCGGTTGTGGCGGCCTGGCCTGGTTTCTCCGGTTCATCCGGAAGCTGGCAGCCGGGGAAGTAGGCGCTCCAGAGCGTGCGAGCCGTGCTCACACACGACTGCTCAGCAGCTGCCCTGGCTGCTGGGTCGTCAGGCAGATAGGCGATCGCCTGGCGGCTCTGCAGCCACTGCAGATCCTCCGCCAGATGCCGCCAGTTGGGTGGTTTGCCGTCGCGGGACGCCTCCAGTGACCGTCCCTCGCGATCGATGTAATGACTGCGGATCGGCTCAAGCCAGCTCCAGGGGCAGGTCCATTCGATGGAATTACCATTGGCGTACACCAGCCGCAGGGCGAAGCGGTTCTTGCCGCGGGCCTTGGCGTTGGCTTCCGCCTCGCGGGCATGCTGCAGCGCTTCCCGCTGGGGCACGCTTCTGTCGGCCCACACCAGCCCCATCGAGACGGTGAGCTGAGGTTTGCCGTTTTGATCCGGTTTGGAAGCGTTGGACCAGAGCTTCTGATAGGTCTGCAGCCAGGTCCAGAGATGGTCTGTGGTGAGATCCAGCTGGCCTGGCTCGGATTCATGCAGGGCGCCGAACAGATCATCGCCGCCGGCATACACCACCGTGGCATGATCCGGCATCTTCTCGGGCACAGACTGGTAAAGGCTTGCTGCCCATTCCCGCATCGGGCCGGTGAACTGGCGCAGGGCCTCCTCTTCGTTGCTCTTCTCAGCCAGGGATTCGAGATAGCCGCCGATGCCATCCCCATCGGCCATGAACCAGATGATCGATTCCGGTGTATCGGCAGAGCGATTGGTGAGCTGCTGAAAGCGTTCCGGCAGGATCGTCTTCAACTCTTCGTCGCTCAAGGGCTTGTTCATCTCGGTGGCCAGAGCGGTCTTCGCCACCGCCCGGTAAGTGATCAACCGCTTCACCAGCTCGGCGATGGAGATCTCCTCGTTGGCACCGGCAAAGGCCTCGCCGAGATCGCTACTGGTGCAGAGCTTCTGCAGAAACTCCCGGGCCTCCTTCTGGATCTCTGCCGAATTCAGCGTCCGTGGATCCTGCCTGGCCCCCATCGTGGGGCGCACCACCGCTTCGGCGGAGGAGAGGGTGGAGCTTTCGCCGGTCCAGTTGGGGATGGCCCAGCTGCGCTGCTGCTTGGTGATCGCCAGCACCTTGCGCGCCTCCTGAATTGTGGCGCCCTGGCCGTGGAACATCTCCCAGGAATGGAGCTCGCAGGCTCGCCAGCTGCTGTGCCAGTCGAATGTGATGGCCTTCAGCTCAGGCTGTGATGAGAAGTAGCGCTCGATCCAGCTGCGGCACCCCGCCAGCACCTTGCCCCAGCAGCTGAGCAGCGCCGCCTCTGCGCGCTGTCGGCTGTAGTTGCCCTTGATCACGAGCACGTTGGGCACGCCACGTGATCCCTTCACATCCGCTGGGCTCACGATCTCCAGGCCCTGGGCCTCGGCATCCCTGGTCTGGGCGCAGGCGAGGTGGGAAAGCAGCAGGGAACTGCCGTACAGGTCCCGCAGCTTGCGGGATGCCATGATGAAGCCCTGCACCGGCGCGAAGGTGACGGCTGTATAGATCATGGCTTCAGTCTAGCGGCAAGATGCGCAAGTCGCTATCATCCCTTCGAATGAAGAAATAATAAAGAGAGCGCCCTCCCAATTATGCGGTACCCGCATAACCGGCCGGCTTCCAGGTGGTGAGTGCTAAGTACGCTGCGGGCTGGCTTTCTTGCTATTGTTGCGTCAGTGCTTCCCACCCACACGTTATTTCATCTCGGTGTCCGACCCTCGTCATCCCCTCATCGATGTCTTTTCTCTGCATGACCTGCCGATGGAGGGGCGTCTCAGGCTGGCCGAGGAGCTCGCCCAGATTCTCGAGGTGAGGGTGCTCAGCGACGCCTATGAAACGCTCTCAGAAGCACAGGGAGCCGAACTGGATCAGCTGCTGAACGGCGATCGGCCTGAATTGGTCTCGATGTACCTTCAACGTCATGTGCCAAGTCTGCAGAGCATCTATCAGAGGGCTGTGGAGACTCTCAAACAGGAATTGGCTGAGCATCGCCGTGCTGCGGAAGCTGCTGCAAGAGAGGGACGTTGACATGGGATGCATCGATCTCCAGGCTGGAGTCAGCCGCGTGATTTACCCTCCCTTTGCTCGCCTGGCCAGCTGCCCCACTTGCATAGCCCGACTGACCTCCGGTTTCTCGAATCACCGCTGATGGCGCGTATCAGCGCCCAATGTCGCACCGTTCCGGATTTGGATGGATTCTATGCTGTTGGCACGACTATTCGAAGTAGTTACTGCGAAAGAAGCGCAGATTGTTGCCACATTCGTTGTCTTGCGGCCTGCATCTTAGGCAACATTTGCTGCATCTTGGCGTCCTCTTTTGATTGGCAACCAAAGGCCTGGCCCCGATCCATGGAATGCGATGAGTGAGACGGATCTTGATTACCAGTTCTTTCAGCTTATATGGCCGAACTTGCTTGACATATTCTCAATGGTTAAAGGCGTTCACCCTCCAGACCCAAGCCTCAATATTGGCACTCACTGGAAGCGCTATCCAAACTTCACAGGATTAAGAATTAGAGGAGAAGGCGGGGAGTTGATTGGAAGCGAAACCTGCTACTTTATCCTTCCATGCAATCAAGATGGAAAGCCTCTGGAGCCTGTTGTTATTCTTGTCAGGCAATGGAGAGACTTGCGGCGCTACTTTTGATCGTGCATTCACTCAATGATGTTGTGTCTCTAGGAAAGCCTAGGTTGATGCCTGTGATCCCTGGCCAGCCAATAAGCATGAAGGAACGTTCATTCCTTTCCAGGTATCTCTCGTTGCTTCCTCGTTTCGATCGGATACGAGCTTCTGCCTATCGTGCAGGATGCATTGACCTAGGTGGCCATTGGTTAATGGCGTCATTTGTGGTAATTCTCGATTGATCAGCCATGTGCTAGACAGCCTCCTTGATCGCATCCGAGTCGGGACTGCTTGGCAATGCTTCTCAACCTGTCGGTCAAGCTCTTGGTTGATTGTGAGTCATATCATGCAAGTTCGGTTTCATGACATGAATAGCTCTGCCAGGGTGCTTTGAGCTCGTTGTGCATCGTCAGAGATAACTGCTTGCGATATCCTATCCGACCCGAGGATCAGATGGGCCTATACGTCAAGTGCCATTGGAGATGACTTCTCAGTGTTGTTTCACCCCACGACTCTCTTGTCAACCCATGTGCGATCGTTCCCATTCAGCTGTCCACGGCCCACTCTATGGCGTGGCTCTTGCTTGGGCGGCCGAGCTTCATGGACGCCAGCAATGCAAGGGCAAGAGCGTGCCTTACATGGCTTACCTGATCGCCGTCAGCGCCGTCGTGTGGGAAGACGGTGGTGATGAAGAGCAGGCGATCGCTGCGCTGCTGCACGACGCTATCGAGAGTACCGGAGTCAGCGCTGAGCAGATCGCCCAGCGTTGCGGAGCACGGGTGGCGCAGATCTTGGTCGACTGCATCGACACCACAGGGACGATGCATGAGGGCGGCGAGAAGGAGGCCTGGCTGTTGCGAAAAACCCGCTATCTCCAGCACCTTCAGGGTGCTCATCCGAATTCGTTGCTTGTCAATGCCGCCGTTAAGGCGCACAACGCGCGCGACATGCTGAGCGATCACAGGCTGATCCCCTCATCTCGAGCCGCCGTAAAGCCTGTCGTCTTTTGAGCTGCAGCGCTCTTGGCACAAATAGATTCCTCCAGGGTGGCCTGGAACTGTTGTTTGTTGGGCATCGGGATCTGGGGACTCCGGGGATCCTTCGGGAAGATCAGAATCGGCGTGCTCTCATCCTTCGGGACCGAACGTGCAGCCAGCGCCAGGTAGCAGCTGCGGTGAGCTTCCAGCTCCCTTCCGTCGCCGGTTCGGATCCGGATCGCCTCGCCATAGGGATTGAACAACAGATGCAGATCTGTGGGTCCATTACCCTCCGGTTCCACCAGCCTGCACGTCTCGATCGGACGGCTGCGGATCAGTGCCTTGAGATCCTGCAGCGCTTTTCCTTGAATCGTGAGCGGCTGCACAACACGCGTGAGCCCGTAGCGATCGAGGATGTCCTCCAGCTCCTCGCTGTGCTGTGCCGGGATGGTGGCGCCATGCAGAAACCGGCGCAGTTCCTCCATCACCGCCTGAAACACCTGGGCATCCGAGAGGGGATGCCAGCCACCGCGATGGTTCACGCTGCTCTGCCTTGCTGGCGAAGCCAGGATCGTCGGTGGCTCGCTCCCATCCTGGCCGTCATGGGCAGGCCAGAGCCCACTCTCGCGGCAGAATTCGCGGTCTGCAGCGAGGGCAAAGCCCGAACCATCGATCGGCAGCAGCCATTGGTTGGCATAGGTGTGGGGCCGGTCCCAGATGGCCTGCACCAGGCCATACATCAATCGCTCGAAGTCGGCCGGACAGGAGTAGGCGTGCAGCTGCAGCTCATCCCGTTCGCCGGCCAGCTCGGCGCAGCGGCCATCGAGCCGGTTGAGCGCCGCATCGATGGCCTTTCGCAGGGTCTTGTTGCCGGAGCCGCCGCTGATCTGTGAGTGAGTGAGGTCTACAAGGCAGGCGAAGCCGTCCTCGATCGAGGGCCTCAGATCGGCATTGCCGAGCAGTGCGGCCAGTTCCGTGATCACCCCTTCCTGCCAGCGCATCGGCAGCGGCCGGCCGGCATTCCAGTGCTGGCAGGTGGCATCGGGGGTCTGCAGACACCAGCCGATCCACTCGATCGGACCCGATTGCTGCAGCTGCAGCGGGTATTGCATCCGGATCTGGGGGGTGCAGGCCGTGGCCTCAAAGACCCAGGAGATCGGCTCGGGTTGCTCCAGATCACGGCCCGCGGCCTCCACCAGGGCATCGAGATGAAACACCCACTCGTCTTCCCGGCGCAGCACGTTGGCCGTGGAGCGATCATCGTGATCGAAGAGCAGATCAAACACCGGCGTCAGCAGCTGCGCGCGCTGCCCCCGCGCCTGAAGCCGTTCCACCAGGCACTGGGCCACGGTGCTCTTGCCACAGCTGGGCGCTCCGAACACCAGGTGGTAGCGCTGAGGCGAGCTCATCAGGCGTGATGCGTGGCGGACCACGACCATCCTCAGCAATCCCTGGCTCTCTGGCGGCAACTGCCGTGGGACCGACCAGATCAGTGACCAGGAGGCCCGGATGCTGGTTCTGGGCTGGACTGCGATGCTGCTTCTGGCGATCGGCTGGCCTGCCTACCGGCAGGTGGATCGCAGGAGCTGTTGATCGTTCCTGGGTGCGCAGCCTGGAATGCCGCGATGGTGTCAGGATCCTGCCTTGCTCTGCTAAGCCCAGTGGTCGCCAGCGACAAGCTCTTCTTCTGGCTGTTTCAACACCGCACTGAGCGTCTGCAGCCCCTGGTGGCCTCGTTGCTCAGCACGATGGCGGGCTACACCTTCAGCGCCCCGGTGATCAAGGAGCGCGAGGTGCGGCTGGATGGTCTGTTCCTGCCGCCTGCCGAGGAGCTGCACGACAAGCCGGCGCTGATTCTGGAAGCACAGATGGCGGCCGAACCAGAGTTCCTGCTGCGGCTCTACATCGAAACCGCATTGCTGCTCGGGCATCAGCAGCACCAGGGCAAACCCGTGCGCCACTGTCGCATGCTGGTGATCTGCCCCTCCCGCCATCTCAACTTCGGCGATCCCTTGCCGGTGGCTGAGTTCCTGCGCGAGCAGGCGGCTGCCACTCCGCTGGCCAGTGATCTGGAGGATGTGATCGCCGCTATTCTTCTGTCACGGTTCAACGGCCGCTCCATCACCGACATCTGCGCTACGGGCGGGATCACACTCGACGACTTCAGGAGCAGCGTCGCCTTCAAGGAGATCTTCGTGCTGGGCCGCGAGGAAGGCCGGGAGCAGGGCCGCCAGGAAGGTCTGCAGACAGGCCTCGAGAAAGGGCTCCAGACTGGCCGGCAAGCTGAGGCCTCTTCCCTCACGCAGCGCCTGCTGCAGCGACGCTTTGGTGCTCTCGATTCCGGCCTGGAGGCTCAGATCCAGAGCCTGAACCTCAGCCAGCTGGAGGAGCTGGCCGATGCCCTGTTCGATTTTCAGGGCGCTGACGATCTCAGCCACTGGCTGGCCCTAGCCCAGGAGCGTTGAAGCACATCGGGGCTCCTGTGGCAGCGGCTGTCTTTACCGCCACCAGCTGAACGCGCCAGGGAGGTGCCGCACCGCCGTGTGCCCTGAGATCCCTGGAATGGGCGCTGGGTGATTCCGGGTCAAAGCCCCCCCGCTCACTGCGGGCACGGCATCACGTCGCAGAGTGCTCGAACTGTGCCTGCATGGCGCTGTGGAGCCACCAGGGTGCTCCCTGGATGGGGTGCGCGGCTCTGGCGGCCACGCACCTCGCGCACTGCGCCAGGCTTGCTGGCCTTTTGCACTTCCGCGCACCCCCCCGCCGATCGCCGAAAACCCAGTGTTTGCGTCGATCGGCGCGCGGCCTTGCAGCGCAACGGATCTCAGCGTTTTCCACAGGGTTGACGAGCCCTGCCGCCGCTGCCAAGGTAGGGGGGTGCGCAAACGGCCTTCGGATCGCTTGCCGCGCAGGCCCTCTCGGGGGCCGCCGTCACCACTCGTTGGTGACACCTTTTGACTGGAAACACCAGAGGTCATCCAGTAGCCTCATCCTCTCCCAACTCAACCTGTCACCACTCGTTGGTGACACCTTTTGACTGGAAACGAAATAAATCCCCCTACTACCAGAAAAAATGCTGCTAGTGCAGATAATGTCACCACTCGTTGGTGACACCTTTTGACTGGAAACGGATTGCAGCTTCCACCAAGAAAGATCGACATTGCCCTGTCACCACTCGTTGGTGACACCTTTTGACTGGAAACTGGTATTCCTACTGATCTGAACTAGATTTGACTCAAGTCTATCCAAGTCACCACTCGTTGGTGACACCTTTTGACTGGAAACATGTCTAAAGTTGTTTCGATTGAAACTAGTAAATCTATAAGTTCTGTCACCACTCGTTGGTGACACCTTTTGACTGGAAACGCCAAGGTTGATCACAGCCATGAAATGAACTCCATAAAGTCACCACTCGTTGGTGACACCTTTTGACTGGAAACTGCAAAATAGACCCTCTTCTCAGAATCATTGAATCTCCTCCGTCACCACTCGTTGGTGACACCTTTTGACTGGAAACGTGTTTGGGAGAAATCTTGAAAGAACAGGACATTTGTTGTGTGTCACCACTCGTTGGTGACACCTTTTGACTGGAAACTCAATTGGAAACTTTATTGTATGATATGGACATTCATTATAGTCACCACTCGTTGGTGACACCTTTTGACTGGAAACTGGAAGGGAAAAAATTACTTAGGTCGAATTACAGGAACTCTACCATGTCACCACTCGTTGGTGACACCTTTTGACTGGAAACTAGATACAGATTTCCCTTGTAGGTTTTTTGGTAACCTTTGTCACCACTCGTTGGTGACACCTTTTGACTGGAAACTTGGTGGGCATGACTTTTCCGACTGAAAGAACTTCGTGAGTCACCACTCGTTGGTGACACCTTTTGACTGGAAACCGTCCCGAATCTGGACTACCGCAGCATGCACAGCTTGCTCAATGTCACCACTCGTTGGTGACACCTTTTGACTGGAAACCTTTGAGTAATCTGGCCTATAGTAGGTTGACATTAGAAGTCACCACTCGTTGGTGACACCTTTTGACTGGAAACTAAGAAAAAACTATGTAGACATTTCTGCTTAGCTGAAGTCACCACTCGTTGGTGACACCTTTTGACTGGAAACTAAGAAAAAAACTATGTAGACATTTCTGCTTAGCTGAAGTCACCACTCGTTGGTGACACCTTTTGACTGGAAACTAAGAAAAAAACTATGTAGACATTTCTGCTTAGCTGAAGTCACCACTCGTTGGTGACACCTTTTGACTGGAAACGGTGGGCCATATTCATCGAACGGATCATGAACCACTGTCACCACTCGTTGGTGAACCTTTTTGACTGGAAACTTCCAATCATTAGCTGATAGAATAATAAAGAAAAATCCTGTCACCACTCGTTGGTGACACCTATTGATTGGAAACAGGACGAGTGATGTTCTCGGTATCAGCGAACAGATCGTTAGTCACCCCTCGTTGGTGACACCTATTGATTGGATACTGGACTGCACTCCCATTTCGTCGCCTCCAGCCCCCTTTGTCTCTCAGTCGAGCAGCCGAGCTATCCACTTGTCCGCCCCTGGGAACCATCAGAAGAAGCCCATCCAGCCATCTGATGCGTTCCCTCTATCTCCTGCGCCCACACGGCACCGCCGGCATCGAGGGCGAGCAGCTGGTGGTGCGCAGCGGGGAGGAGGAGCTTGACCGGATGGGGCTGCCGCTGCTGGATCAGATCCTGGTGGTGGGCCAGATGCAGCTCACCACCCAGCTGATCCGCGCCTGCCTGCGGCGGGGCATCCCGATCGCCTATCTCAGCAGCAGCGGCCACTGCCTCGGGCGGCTGCAACCGCTTGAGGGTGGCTATCGCCACCGGGCCCGCCGCCAGGCCGAATTGCCGCAGGAGCGGCGGCTGGCGTTGGCCCGTGCCCTGGTGAGCGGCAAGATCGCCAATGGCCGGGTGGTGCTGCAGCGCTTCACGCGGCGCAGCGGACGGCCAGCGGTGGAAAGCTGCCTGCGGCGGTTGGGGCAGCTGCAGACCCTCACCGGCCGTGCCCCCTGCCCCAACCACCTGCGCGGTCTGGAGGGTTCGGCGGCGGCGCTCTATTTCCGCAGCCTCGGCGGCCTGCTGGAAGATGATGGCTTTGGATTTGCAGTACGCAGCCGGCGCCCACCGCTCACCCCGTTTGATGCCCTGTGCGGCTTCGGCTATGGCGTGCTCTGGAATGCACTGCTGCTGCGGGCCGAACTGTGCGGGCTCGATCCCTACAACGGGGTGCTGCATGTGGGATCCCCCCGCCATGCGGCGCTGGTGTCGGATCTGATCGAGCCGCTGCGCACCTTCCTGGTGGATCCCTTCCACGGCCAGCTGATCCGCGCCGGCCAACTCTCGGCCTCTGAGCATTTCCAACCCCATGGCGGTGGGGTGTACCTCAACGACGGTGGGCGGCGGCTGTGGCTGCGGGCCTGGTCGGCCTTCATGGCCGAACCGATCCAGCTGGGCGCGGCCTGCAGCGGCCCGCGCTGGGAGGTGCTCGATCAGCTGGTGAAAAGCTTCGCCGCCGCGGTGGATGATCCGGATCGCCAGCTCTGCGTGCCCCTGCGCCGATGAACCAGGAGCAGCGCTGGGTGATCGCCTACGACAGCCCCAGCAACAAGCGCCGCCGCAAGCTGGCCAAAGTGCTGGAGGGCTATGGCGAGCGGCTGCAGTGGAGCGTGTTCGAATGCCGCCTTCGACCCCATCAGGTGGCGCGGCTGCGCCAGCTGTTGGCGCGCATCGCCACCGGCGAAGACAGCGTGCGGATCTGGACCGTGCCGCCGCGGGCCCCGGCGGCCGAGCAGCTGGGGCGGCCGGTGGAGCCCACGCCCTGGCAAGACAAAGTCATCTGAGAAATCCTGGTCGCACTGGCAGGTTCGAGATCCGCAACGGGGTGCGCGACTCTGGGAGATCAGGCTGGCCAGGGACTGCCCAGACAATGTGCCCCTTCACGCTTCCGCGCACCCACCAGCTGAGCGCCGCATCCCCAGTGTTGGCGTTGATCGGCGCGCAGCCTTGCAGCGCAACGGATCTCACCGTTTTCCACAGGCTTGACACGGCGCGAGAGCCTGGCCAGGGTAGAGGTCTGCGCAAACGGTCTTCGGATCGCCTGCGGCGGCGGCGCGGGAGGAGCTGCGGGGGCTGCTGAGCCGAGGGGGCGATCGGGCTGAGGATTCGGAGTGGGGCTTGGTCGACTAAGTTGGTTGCCGATTAGGGGGCTGGATGATGCGGCAGGTGAACATGCACGAGGCCAAGACCCACCTGTCGCGCCTGGTGGAGGAGGCTGCGGCGGGGTCTTCGTTCGTGATCTGCAAGGCCGGGCGTCCGATGGTCCGCGTCTCGCCACTCGAGGATGGGGGGGCGGCTGCGGCACCGCGGCGGCGGCTCGGCCTGCTGGCCGGCCAGTGTCAGGTGCCCGACGATTTCGATCAGATGGCGGCGGCGGAGATCGCCGACCTGTTCGAGGGCTGCTGAGCGCCGCGATGCGCCTGCTGCTCGATACCCATCTGCTGGTGTGGGCGATGGGATCGCCCCAGCGCCTTCCCGACGGGCTGGCCCCGATGCTGGAAGATCCGGCCCATACACCGGTCTTCAGTGTGGTCAGCCTGTGGGAGCTTGTGATCAAGCAGGCCCTTGGCCGGCCCGACTTCAGCGTGCAGCCGGCCGTGCTGCGCCGTGCCTTGCTGGATGAGGGCTGGCAGGAGCTGCCGATCGAAGCGCACCACGCCCTGGCGGTCGCCGGCCTGCCGTCGCTGCACCGGGATCCGTTCGACCGCCTCCTGCTCGCCCAGGCCAGCGTCGAGGGTCTGTTGCTGATCACCGCCGATCAGCAGCTGGCGCAGTACCCGGCTCCGGTGCGCCTGATGCTCCCCAGTCGCTGAGTGGCGACGAGATTGGACGGGCGGGACTGCGCAACTCCACAGGCGGGGCTCACCCCTGCTGGATCAACTGGTGAAGAGCTTCGCGGCGGCGGTGGAGGATCCGGATCGCCAGCTCGGCGTGCCCCTGCGCCGATGAGCCAGGAGCAGCTGTGGGTGATCGCCTACGACAGCCCCAGCAACAAGCGCCGCCGCAAGCTGGCCAAACTGCTGGAGGGCTATGGCGAGCGGCTGCAGTGGAGCGTGTTCGAATGTCGCCTGCAGCCCCATCAGCTGCGGCGGTTGCGTCAGTTATTGGCCTGCATTGCCACCGCGGAAGACAGCGTGCGGATCTGGGCCGTGCCCCAACGGCCCCTGCCGCCATCGCCTCCTGAGATTCAGGCAGGCAGCACTCCAATGCCCGCCGCCCAGGCCGCCTCCGCGAGCTCGTCGTCGCGGGTGGCGATGGGAAGCTGCCGGCGGAGAGCCAATTCCAGATAGGCAGCGTCGTAGCTGGTGAGCTGGAAGCGCAGGGCCAGGCTGAGAAGGGTGGCCGGTAAGGGCGGCGTAGGGTCGATGCGGATTGGCAGCAAAGCCATCTGATCCACGATTTCACGTGCTGCCACCACCGTCAGGCTGCCCCGACGACAGGCGGTGCGCAGCACATTGGTGAACTCCAACTGCAAGAGCCAGGGAGCATGCGCATCACACTCAGGTAGTTGACGGGCCACCGCATCGCTGTAGGGAGTGGCCTGGTTGGCCAGAAACCAGCCTCACAGCACAGAGCTGTCGAGCACAAAAGGGGTGGTGGTGTTCACGGTTCACCGTCCAGTCCCTCCCGGGCGATGGCCTTCAGGTCGCCCACAAGCGCCGCTTCTTCACCCAGCTGCCGCAGTCGCCCGAGGGCTGCCTCCACCCGCTCACGGCGTCCAGCCATCCCTTCACCGGCTCCCTGATCAGGCACCAGCCGCACCACCGGCACCCCACGCCTGGTGATAGCAATCTCCTCTCCCCGCTCCACGCGAGACACCAATGCCGACAGATTGTTTTTGGCCTCTGCAATGGGTACCTGCGGGGCCGGCCCTCGCAGGGAAACACGCCCGTCGGAACGTGGTGAAGACTTCGGCATGGTTTCCTGCCAGCACCGGAGAAGCATAGCTAGCTCTTTGGAGGTGGTAGATGGCCATGGCCGGATCGGTCGTCCCTCCGCTCACGACCTGGTGCTGACCAAGCTCAACCTGGAGGAGAGGAATCGTGGCGTGCGCAGCTTCAACAGCGATGAACCTCCCACGCTTCGCCTGACTCCCATCCCTTTTGCGTTTCCGCGCACCCCCCTGCCGATCGCCCAAAACCCCAGTGTTTGCGTCGATCGGCGCGCAGCCCTGCAGCGCAACGGATCTCAGCGTTTTCCACAGGGTTGACGGCGCCTGCCCGCGCAGCCAAGGTAGGGGGGTGCGCAAACGGCCTTCGGATCGCTTGCCGCGCAGGCCCTCTCGGGGGCCGCCGTCACCACTCGTTGGTGACACCTTTTAACTGGAAACTTACGACAGCGGAGGTGGATAATTCACAATTCACGTCACCACTCGTTGGTGACACCTTTTGACTGGAAACAGGCAGCCCAATCTTCAGGGCTATCATCAATCGGCTCCCGCTGTCACCACTCGTTGGTGACACCTTTTGACTGGAAACTGTCTATTGGGCACCAGGGAAGCTAATGGGGTCTCCAGTGTCACCACTCGTTGGTGACACCTTTTGACTGGAAACTTCCGGAGATGAAAGCCAGTAAGAGTTTGGGTTTTAGTGAGTCACCACTCGTTGGTGACACCTATTGATTGGAAACCTCTCTGTTCTTGAGTCCAGCTACTGAAAAACTGTAACTGTCACCACTTGTTGGTAACACCTATTGATTGGAAGCTTTCAGCCCATGGGATCTTCCTCGACGTCGGAAAGTGCTACGGGTCGCCACTCGCTCGTGTCACCTACCGGTTGATTACTGATCAAGCTCAGCCTCTGAGTGTCTTTTTGCTGATCGCGCTTGCGAGATCGCTACCTGAAAGCAACACATAACCGCCGGTTTCCTTGCGTCTCAGAGGAAAGGCAACCGGCTTTCATTTCTCAGAAGCTTGTATGACAGCCCCTGACAGACAGCCTGGCTTCAGGCCAATGCACGCCCCTCAGGGCCCCAGCGCTCCCACCGGCAGCACAGCGACCCCATCGGCGCGGCGGTAGGCGTAGCCCTTGCCGCAGATCACGGCCAGACAGGCGGGTGTTCCAGAGCGTTGATCATCCACCGAGCGGGCAAAGCGCAGGAGGTTGGAGGCAGCCTGCTCCACCTGCGCTTCACCGAGCTTGATCTCAAAGGCGCCCCAGCGGCCATCGCGTAGCTGCACGATGGCATCCACCTCCAGGCCGTAGTGATCGCGGTAGTGGAACACCTCGCCATCCAGGGGTTGGCTCAGCACCCGCAGATCGCGGATCACCAGCGACTCGAACAACATGCCGAACCACTCCAGATCCGCCAGCAGCCGCTCCGGTCCCGCACCCACGGCCGCCAGGGCGAGGGAGGGGTCCACAAAATGACGCTTCGGGGCCCGGCGCAGCCTTGCCCTGGAACGCAGATGGGGCGGCCAGGGTGGCCAGGCGGGCCTCGGTGGCGCTGTGCCGTCCAAGCGCCCGCAACAGAGCCGCCACACGCAATGGATCCCGCCGCCGATCGCCCACCCGGCTGATGTCCACCTGATGCACCTGCTCCAGGTAGTCCCGGCTGGCGCGCAGTGCGGCTTTCAGGGGCCGCTCCTGCAGCGTCGGCCAGCCGCCGATCGCCAGGGCCTCGCAGAGATCCTGCAGGCTGAGGCCCGGATCCGCCGCGGCGGGAGCCTCCCCGGCCAACAAGCCTCTCAGCGACACCGCTCCCGTGGAGCGACCTGCTTCATAGAGGGTCATCGGTCGCTGCCGCAGAAAGGCAAAACGACCAGCACCGGTGTGACGCTCGGCGTCGTCGGCGGGGACAGCTGATCCCGTGAGCAGGAATTGCCCGGGCTGGCCTGACCCATCCAAGGCTCGCCGCACCAGGTTCCACAAGGCTGGCGCCACCTGCCATTCATCAAGAAGGCGTGGTCGCGCCCCCGCCAGTACAAGGGCTGGATCCACAGCCAGCGCCTGCCTGGCACCGAGATCGATGTCGAGCAACACGGCGGAGGCCGCCTGCTGCTGGGCGGTCATGGTTTTGCCGCAGGCCTTCGGGCCCTCGATCACCACGGCCCCTGCCGTCTGGAGCTGCTCCCTGAGCTCTCCATCCAGAATCCTGGGTCGGTACTGGGGCATCGAGCTACCGATGCGGCTTTTGCCGTAATCCCAATGCAGCTTTTGTCGGACACCTGATGCCCAGATTGCCGGATCATGAAGGCTGGTTTTGCCTCTGTCGTCGCGGTGACAGCTCGGGGTGCGCGGCTCCGGCACGGAAGCAATCCCCCTGTGGTGCGAAGGGGTTTGGCTGTTTTGCTGTTCCGCGCACCCCCCTGCCGATCGCCCCAAAGCCCAGTGTTTGCGTCGATCGGCGCGCGGCCCTGCAGCGCAACGGATCTCAGCGTTTTCCACAGGGTTGACGGCGCCTGCCGGCGCTGCCAAGGTAGGGGGGTGCGCAAACGGCCTTCGGATCGCTTGCCGCGCAGGCCCTCTCGGGGGCCGCCGTCACCACTCGTTGGTGACACCTTTTGACTGGAAACTCTCATATTCACGATCTAACCATGTTTTGAAAAGAGTCACCACTCGTTGGTGACACCTTTTGACTGGAAACCTGAGGGGGCTTCTTATCCACCAGAGGTCATCCAGGTCACCACTCGTTGGTGACACCTTTTGACTGGAAACCGGTCCATCGGATTGATTCCGAACTACCCCCATACAATAAGAGTCACCACTCGTTGGTGACACCTTTTGACTGGAAACCCATCATAGAGGCTGGTGTTGCTGAGACCAAGATTGATCACAGTCACCACTCGTTGGTGACACCTTTTGACTGGAAACCGTAGATATGGCTCTGACAATAGGAAATGATGGATTTAGTCACCACTCGTTGGTGACACCTTTTGACTGGAAACATCTTTCATGAGACTGATCTGAACTAGATTTGACTCAAGTCTAGTCACCACTCGTTGGTGACACCTTTTGACTGGAAACCTTAGGAGTAATAGAATAAATAATATTATTCTATTACTCATATATACTCTCTAAGTGCCCAGTCCCTTATATAGTTAAGTTAAAACATGTTGACAAAATTACATTTATATGGTTTAAATAGACCGTTCTTTGCTCAATTATCGAGGCATTTATCTCTATGTCCGATATTCAAGATCGGGGAATGGATGAATTAATCCAAATCCTGGTTACAACAAAAATCACCTTGGACGAGCTGACTGATAGGTTTGCCAGTCACAAAGAACATATGACGAGAACTGAACTCGTCAGATGCGCTCTAGAGATAGACGTCATCAGAGTTAATGTAAGAGTTGTGTATAAGGAACTCATCCATAAGTTCCCTGAAGAGTATTCCAAACTACTCAACACACCTATCTCTTCCTAAACCTTAGGATGGACAATCTAGAGGCAATTCAGCTTCAGCTGCAAGATTTATCTTGTAACCTGAGCTATTCCTCCAAGCAGGAGCTACACATCTCACTAGACTTTCAGCAGACAATTGATTCTTCATTGCAAACTCTAGAGAAAGTACTGAGCTACTCTGCAGGGTTCTTATCACTAAATCTCTCAAGTATCAGATATATGCTCACACAGCAAATCTCTGATGTTCCTGAGAAGTATAGTGAAATAGTCACCACTCGTTGGTGACACCTTTTGACTGGAAACTCGCTCAGGTTAGGCGCCCAGTGGGGCGTTTGGTGTCACCACTCGTTGGCGACACCTATTGATTGGAAACTCTGGGTTAGAAGTAGGAAGTTGTTTGAAATCTTCAAGGATGTCACCACTCGTTGGTGACACCTCCCTGATTCGAGACGTGATAAGTTCCTCTTGGTATCGACTGAATCGCAGGCGTCCATCACCACGCATGGCTGAGAGCCTTTGCCCAGGTATCAGCCGGCTTTGCTTCTCACCCGGGTTCATCCACATGCGGATACCACTCGCTGCAGACATCTGCTGGCTGGCGGCCCTGCAATGCAAGGAGTGGCCTATCCGCTGATGTCGACAATCATTCGATACCCGATGATCAAGCCATGGCTGCCATCATGGTTGCCTCTGACTCCTGGCAGCCAGGGTGCTGAATGAGCAGCACAGATCTGTGTTGGCCCGATAGAGTTTTCATCTGCACCAGCTCGTCACCCTTGGCTCCTGCCATGGCCCGAACCCTGCTCCTCACCACCGGCACCTCGATCGCCAACGGCACGGCAGCCCTGCCCGCCTATCAGAAGCGAGCCTCCGATTGGGAGGAAGACACCACAGAGCTGCGGCAGCAGATCCGCTATCGCCTGCAGGGTTTTGATCTCTCCGCCAGGGCTGGGCGGGTGCGGGCCAGTGCCGAGCTCAACATCCTTGAACGCCTGCCGGCCCAGGCTGATGATCAGGTGCTGCTGTTTGCCACCGACACAGCCGATGGTCGCGCCTGCGCCGAAGAGCTCGCCCGGGTGGCCAGGGAGATGCTGGCGATCGAACAGGTGCGCGTTCTGCGCGTGCAGGGATTGCAGGTGCGCGATGCCGACACCCTCAGACACACCGGCCTCACCAACCTGCTGCGTCTGCTGATCGATCATCTGGCGGATGAACAGCTGCGCTATCAGGGCGGTTGTGTGCTCTGTCCCAATGGCGGCTTCAAAGGGGTGGTGCCGTTCATGAGTGTGCTGGGCATGATCTTTCGAGCCCCGGTTGTGTATGTCTTCGAGTTCGCTGAAACGCTGATCAGCCTGCCGCCCCTGCCGATCACCTTTGCCACGGATCTCTTCAATCGCGCCCTGCCAGCACTCACCTGGGCCAGAGATGCTGGTGTGTTTCAGGTCGGTGATTTCTACAGCCGTATTCCCGACTTTATCCTTGATGAAGCCAGCTGGTTTGACAGCTTTTTGGAGATCACATCCGATGCCGCTGATGGAAGGTTGGCCTCCCTATCTCCGCTCACCTCCGTGCTGGCCGAGCGCGAACTCAACGCCGGCGGCCTGCGGCTTTCACTCCGTGCGGCGCGCGATCTGGAGAATCTGAGCCAATCCGACCGTAGCGAAGTGGTGCATCATCTCTCCAAATTGAGCAGTGCGCTCTGGCGAAGCCAGCACAAAGACATGAAGCCCAACAGTGATCTGGAGTTTTACCCGCGTGGCCACAACCCCTGGCGATTTGCGGGCTTCAGTAGCGATTCAAGCTTTCACCTCTGTTGGTTTGATCGCCACGACACCTACCTGCGCCTGATCCGCCAGAGTGATCGCCAGCGCGCCGCCTTTCCTATCGAATCCTTCACCGACTACACCGCGCCCCAGTGAAGGGCTTCACCATGCCTACCCTTCCTCTCATAGATCGCGCCCCATCTCCGCTTGTTTCCCCTGCTGATTGTCGGCATCGATGGCCTGGCTCCAGCCAGCATCGCTACGGCGACCCATGCAGCGATACCGGAGCAATCTCCTCGCATGCCGACACTTCTGAGGGTGAACTGGCACACAACGCCACAAATTCGTCCGCCATCGGCTGTCAGTCTGATCAAGGCTGGGTTGGCTCATATCGATGCACTGATATGCACCGCCACAAACTTACCTGACTACTATTTGGCTTTAGCGAGCGGGTACAGTCGAGCATATCCGAATGTGTTTCGCAGCCCCATCAGCATCAATGCCATTTGTAGGTCCGCATCGCCACCATCCAGTTGATGGCACTGCGATACAAGAGGGGGCTTTGCTCAAGGCATCTGTGGCTGCCTTGTGGTCGAGTCAGATGGCCAAATAGTGTGCGGCGTTGCCTTCTGAGGGCACTGCTTGCTGATCAGCGCTCCCACTCCTGCAAGCCCCAGGGATGAGGCAGAGGGCAGGCCCCGGCTGGCTTGCCGGCCAGCTGGGGGTGGTGCGCGATTTGGACTCCGATGCGCGTTCCTTGCTGTGGCTGGCTTCCTACCCTTTTCCGATTCTGCGCACCCCCCTGCCGATCCCCCAGAACCCCAGTGTTTGCGTCGCTCGGCGCGCGACCTTGCAGCGCAATGGATCTCAGCGTTTTCCACAGGGTTGACGGCGCCTGCCGGCGCTGCCAAGGTAGGGGGGTGCGCAAACGGTCTTCGGATCGCCTGCCGCGCAGGCCCTCTCGGGGGCCACCGTCGCCACTCGTTGGTGACACCTATTGATTGGAAACTTCCAAGAGCTGTAAAACACAACGACTTTCTTCCAGCTGGAGTCGCCACTCGTTGGTGACACCTATTGATTGGAAACCGTACAGAATGCGACCACCCACGATACGCTGAGGCCTGGTCGCCACTCGTTGGTGACACCTATTGATTGGAAACTTCCTGTGTTGCTAGGACATGTGATACCAAACATAGGGTCGCCACTCGTTGGTGACACCTATTGATTGGAAACGTCATGGTCATAAGGTGATACGACTACGAGAACAAAGTCGCCACTCGTTGGTGACACCTATTGATTGGAAACCGGATAGTCCGTTCCGAGGTAAACAAGGCTTTACGAGGTCGCCACTCGTTGGTGACACCTATTGATTGGAAACTTAGCCTCGTCAATAACAGACATGAAAATGATGCAAGTCGCCACTCGTTGGTGACACCTATTGATTGGAAACTTGGCAGACGGAATTACTTCAACATGTTCGGTGTAAAGGTCGCCACTCGTTGGTGACACCTATTGATTGGAAACGACGAGGTTTTGGGTAGTAGGCATAAGGTTCGGTTCTCCGAGTCGCCACTTGTTGGTGACACCTATTGATTGGAAACAGGCGTCATAGCCTCCATTGGCAAAGTCTTACTCGCGTCACCACTCGTTGGTGACACCTATTGATTGGAAACCAAGGCCATAAAGAACTCCCTTTACCTGCAGCTGCACCTGTCACCACTCGTTGGTGACACCTATTGATTGGAAACCGACCATGTTGTCGACGACGAGAAATACGTTGCGCCTTTCAAGTCACCACTCGTTGGTGACACCTATTGATTGGAAACATGGTGGCGGTCATAAGGTTCGTTCTCCGACTACGAGGTCACCACTTGTTGGTGGCACCTACTGATTTGAAACCAGGGGGGTCCACTTTCTGATTTTTGGAGGTGTTGTTGGGTCACCACTCTTTGGTGACACCTATTGATTGGAAGCGAAGGAGTCGGGGGGCATCGGACATGGCGATAGCTGCTTTTTGGTCGCTCCCACGAGATCTAGATTCCGTTCGGGGCAAGGCCAGCACACTCAAGGTTGCCAATGCCGTGTCCAATGAGATGGGTTCAGCACTCCAGCAGGGCAGAGTGAATCGCTGAGCATGCCGTGCCGCCTTCAGGTTTGCTGACGATCCCCAAAAGCTGATACCGCAGAAGATTGTGACCTGACAAAAGCCAATCCCACACTCACGCCGTCCCGCAGCTCAACTCCAACCATGACACTGGCCGAAATCCAGTTGCAGCTCCAGGATCTCTCCTGCCGGCTTAGCTACGCCACAAAGTAAGACAAGCACCTGTCATCAGACTTGCAACAGGCGATTGCATCTGGCTTGCAGCTGCTGGCGCAGCTGTTGCAGCACTCCGCAACTTTTGCTGGTCTCGAGACTGATACGGTGAAAGATGTCCTAAACCGCGAGGCATCGCAAAATCCTGGTCAATACGAGCACCTTACGCAGCTTCTCGACCAGCTCGATGAGCTGAATTCGCTCCTGATTCAGATCCGCCTGATGCAGGACGCACAGCCGGAGTTCGTCTACAAGGAAACCATTCAGCCGTATAACCAGGTCTGAAGCCGGGGGCTGGCGCTGGTGAAGGCCTTTGGTCAGTCCCACGAGCGTTTGCCCGCACAGCCTTGAGTGGCTCAACCATGGTGCTCTTCGCTTCTGGTGTCATGACCCACCCCCAACCGCTCGCCACCCTTCGCGATGAGGTGCACCGCTTCACCGGGGTGATCGATCGTTTCGGCTCCTTCCTCCAGAAAGGCTCCACCATCCGCACCCTCTGCCTGCGCGAACTGCGCCTGGCCTCCTCCCAGCAGCCCCTCGATCCCGACCACTGGTGGTTTCCACACCGTGAGATCTGGTCGGAGGCGGGCATCCGCAGCGGCGACACCGTGCTGTTCACCGCCAAGGTGAAGCGCTGCACCAAGGGTTGGCATGATCCCCGCAGCACCTGCAGCGCCAACCTCCGCCGGCAGGTGATGGGCTTCTCGGCCACACCCCGCTCCGTGGTGGTGGTGCGCCGGCTCGACGACGACCGCCAGCAGCTCGCCGCCCTGGAAACGGCCCTGGCCCAGTGCCAGCGCCACCTCAGCGAAACAATTCGCGACCACCAGCAGCTCGCCGGCCACTACGCCACCCTGCTTGAGCGTCATCAGGCCCTGCAGACATTGACGTTTGGTCAGTCCCACGGGCGCTTCACCGTCAACCTCGCACCGGCCAGAGCATGGGGGTGTTCCGCTCGTTGCGACCGCCATGACCCGTCCTGTTCCCCTCGCCAGCCTGCGCACTGAGGTGCATCGCTTCACCGGTGTGGTCGATCGCTTCGGCAGCTGCCCCACCAAGCACGATCAGGCCCAGACCGTCTGTCTGCGCAACCTGCGCCAGGCCGACAACGGCCAGCCGCTGGAGCCGGAACACTGGTGGTTCCAGCTCCGTGAGGTGTGGACCCAGGCCGGCATCCGTGTGGGTGACACCGTGCTGTTCACCGCCAAGGTGCAGCAGGCCACCAAGGGGCGCCACGATCCCCACCAGCATCACCTCGGCAATCCCCGCCGGCAGGTGGTGGGCTTCGCCAGCACGCCCCGCTCGGTGGTGGTGCTGCGGCGCCGGCAGGGCTATCGCCATGACCTCGTCACGCTGGAGAAGGCCCTGGCCCAGCGCGACACTCACCTGAGCGAGGCACTCCAGGAGAAGGAGCAGCTCTCCCTGCATTACACCTCCCTGCTGGAGCGCCAGCAGGAACTGGAGCAGGAGCTGCACCAGCGTCAGGACGCCTGCAACCGGTTGGAACAGCAGTATGCCGAAAGCCAGCAGCAGCGCCTGCTCCAGCGCCGGCAGCTCCGCCGCCGGCTGATCGTCACGGCCGCACTCACCTTCAGCGTGGGTGGCCTCAGCGGCGCCGGCCTGATGGCGGCACTGCAGCGCAGCGGCCCCGTCAGTCCGCAGCAGGCGTCTCAGGTGGCCGAGCCGCCTGCGCGGTGACCGCTCAGGCCTCCGGGGTGCTGAGCAGCTCCATCCGCATCCATTCGTAGCCGATCTGCTCGATCTGCTCCTCGGTGAGCAGGACCCCCTCAGGGATCCGCCCGCGCAGCTTGATGCACACGAAGCGATCCCCCGCCACCGGCTCCACCACCATCCGGTTGGTGATCACCGGCTCGAACCCGCCGGCCATCCCGGGCAGATCCTGCAGCAGCCGATTGATCAGGCTGGTGGTGTCGGCATGGCCGATGGCTGAAACCACCTCGGGCCGCAGACGCCGCAGCTCACCAGTCACCGCGGGTTGGTAGAGATCATCCTCCACCACCTGTTCGAGGGCCCGGCGCCGGTCGCGGTCGACGAGCGTCACCTGCCACATCCCTGGACATGGCACGATTGTGGTGTTCATCAGATAGGTGGTCATCGGCTGCAGTGAGTGGGAATCGTGGCAAGGGTGTGATGGTGGAGCGTGGCGAAATCAGGGGGTGCGTGGCTGACCCACCCGGAATCCATAGCCACTCTCCCTGGACAGTCGCTCGGCGAAGGCGGCAGCCTCGTCTCTGCTGGAAAAGCTGGCCACCTGAGAGGCTCCCTCTGCTGTCAGATAAGCATCGCCGCAGTAGCGGCTGCGCACCGTGTCCAGCGCCTGCCCCGGCCCCAGCACCGGCCACCAACTGCTGCCACTCACTGGTGGAGACCCACAGCTGGCCTGCCACACCAGGGGTGCGCCGCTGGCTGGCCCAACACCTGAGCTGTTGCGCTGAGAGATGACCAGGGCCAGGGCGGCTAACGCAGCCACCACGCCCGCCCCGGCCAGCAAGGCCGCGATCGGGATCGGTTGTGACGGATGCCTGGAATCAGCAGCAGCTCCTGTGGCCTGCGGTGATACGTCAGCAACGACGTCTGGTGGCGACGTCAGCTGTATCGGTGAATCTGCGGATATGGAGGGAGTGAAAGGTGTCCGGTCAGCCGACGCGGGCGGCTCCACTGCGGCTGGAGCCGTTGGCACAGGTGTAGAGAGGGGACTCTGCTGTTCGGATGGAGAATAACGGCCGCGAAAATGACTGCTGGCTCCACGCCCATCGGACGAGTTCATGGCTTCAGGGGCAAGATGTTGAGGAACTCCAACTTGGCGTGATCAATGGAGTGAATCATGTAGTAGCACTCATCCAGCGTGAGAGCGCGAGTGGGGACCATCATCCGGAATCCTCCATCTGATTCCACCACGATGTAACGTTGGCGCGTGATGAAATACAGGGCTATGAATCCCAGGCCCAAGATGGATAGCCACCCCGCCGCATTGTTGCCTGCTCCGTACGGCACCTGAACTGCCACAAGGGCTAGCAGCAACAGTGCACCTGCCGCGACCAGCATCCATAGCCAGGAGATCGTACGCAGCCCCACGGAGGCGACTGCCTCCAGTGTGATGCTGTCGAACTGAGGGTCCACCAGGTAGGTGTATCGGTGGCACACCCGCAGGTTGGTGATCGTCAGAGCCACCTTTGGGCTTTCAAGGCAGACCTCCTCGCCAGGCAGGAGGGAGAGGGATCCAGACATCGTCTCCTGAGCGCCTACACCAACCAGCCTAGGCTAGAAATTCCAGCTATGCCTTGTTGCATTTTGTGGGCCGCGATATTCGCTGATGCGGAAATGGCTGTCTCATGATCGTGGAGGTCTGATATACCTTCAGACCCCCGCCGATCAGCTGGAATAGCAAGGTCGTCCGCCTTCCCACCGATTCCTCTGGCTCAGAAGGCTGCGAACTTCATGCTGGGCTCAGGGCGTAGATGTCTCGCATCCAGCGCCATGGTCAGGATCCCTGCGGCGCTCGAGCCGCTCGGCGAGCCAGACCTTGATGATCGACTGGCGCGTCACCCCCAGGCGGGACGCTTCCTGGTCGAGCTGTTCGACCATCCAGATCGGGAAATCGACGTTCACGCACCTCTGCTCCAGCCGGAGGCGACGGGCTGCGGAGATGTCAAGCGCATCGATCACGGACTCCCCCTCCTCGAAGCGTCGATCGAATTCAGAGCTGTTCATAGAGCTGCACCTCCTCGGGGCGGGAGCGGCAGACGGAGTTCAGACGGATGGCCTGCAGGGGGTAGGTGATCACGGCGGACCAGTGCCGCCCGTGAAGGCGGGCAATGACCAGGAAGCGGGATTCATCGCTGGTGCGGGCCGGGATCTCCAGCAGAGCAGGATCCCGCCACAGGGCCTGGGCGGCCTGGAAGTCCATGCCGTGCTTGCGCAGGTTGGCGTCGCACTACTGGGCAGTGGCCCAGTGACTGGTGAACAAGTGCGGTTTCAGTTTCCTTCTGCGCTTTACTGCTGGTCTGCAGAGCGCACCTCTCGGTGCGACACCAGAAACGCCTCGATCCAGTCGTGGTGGCACTTCTGGTTGATCCGATCGGCGATGGTCACCGCCTCCTCGGGCACCTGGAACCGCTTGCGGAAGGCACCGGTGAGGTTGTTCAGTATCGGCCGGGGCAGGGCTCGCAGAGTGCTGTGGAGGTGCTGGATCGTCTCGGGTTCGAGGTGCACCTGACCAGGGTCGGCCGGGGCTGATGGCGGTGGCGTCATGGACTCTGAGTCGGAAGAGGAAGCACCAGCCGCCGGTCGCCCCAAGGCAGGCCGCAGGCCACCTGGCCGCTGGGCTCCATCACCTTGGCCCGCTGAGCTGGTGACCTCGCGCTGGCGCTTGTCATAGAGGGCAAGGCCAAACGGATTCCCGAAGGTCATCAGGGCCCGCTTCATGGC
>VFQS010000944.1_pt1 | contig 28676 bp, 27 predicted proteins | sample 3512361 | NCBI WGS metagenome assembly VFQS01 (sample SAMN10412375, study PRJNA504923) | tailings metagenome | isolation source: Relicate 1 Philex TSF3 active mining | place: Philippines
AAAAATCAGTTGTTAATAAAAACTAGAAGTTATATCTTTGTCCTCCCATTTTTTGGGGAATTGTCTTATTTAATTATTAATTATTGTGGATACATTAAGTTACAAAACCGTTTCTGCTAATAAGCAAACTTCTGGAAAGAAGTGGTTATTAGTTGATGCTGAAGGCCAAACTGTAGGTCGTTTAGCAAGTAAGGTGGCGAAGTTGATTCGTGGAAAACACAAACCAAGCTTCACACCGCATGCAGACTGCGGAGATAACGTGATCGTTATTAATGCAGAGAAAGTATCTTTTTCAGGTACTAAATTAGTGGATAAAGAGTATGTTCGTTACACTGGTTACCCAGGTGGACAACGTTCTTTGAGCGCAGAGGTAATGTTGCAAAAACATCCTGAGCGTTTAATCGAGAAAGCTGTTAAAGGGATGTTGCCTAAGAACAAATTAGGTCGTCAACTTTTCGGTAACTTGAAAGTATACGTTGGTGCTGAGCACAAGCAAGAGGCTCAAAAGCCAGAAGTTATTAATCTTGATACATTCAAATAGTCAGTATGGAAATCATTAATACACTAGGAAGAAGAAAAACTTCTGTTGCTCGTGTTTACCTTTCTAAAGGTACGGGTAAAGTAACTGTAAATAAAAAAGATGTTAAGGAATTTTTTCCTTTAGCATTATTACAAGCGAAAATTCAACAACCATTTGAATTAACTGAAACGAAAGATCAATATGATGTTACAGTTAACGTACAAGGTGGTGGAGTAAATGGACAAGCTGAAGCTATCCGTTTAGGAATCTCTAGAGCATTGGTTAAAGTTTCTGAAGACTTTAAACCGGTTTTGAAGGCTGATGGTTTAATGACACGTGACCCAAGAATGGTTGAGCGTAAAAAACCAGGACAACCAAAAGCACGTAAGAAATTCCAGTTCTCTAAACGTTAATATTCATTTTTGGCGGTGTTTAGTATCCAAGTTTTTGAGTAAATGCTTCAATGCCCCTCAATCACTGATTACTAAAGGAACGTAAACAATTTAAAACTATTTAAGATGTCAAAAGTAACTTTTCAAGAATTATTAGACGCAGGTGTACATTTTGGACACCAAAAAAGAAAGTGGAATCCGGCAATGGCGCCATATATCTTTGATGAGAAAAAAGGTATCCACATTATAGACCTTAATAAGACAATAGCTCATCTAGATCAGGCATGTGCTGCGATGACACAAATTGCTAAGTCTGGTAAAAAAGTATTATTCGTTGCAACGAAAAAACAAGCGAAAGAAATCGTCGCTGAAAGAGTAAAAACAATCAACATGCCTTTCGTAACTGAGCGTTGGTCAGGAGGGATGTTAACAAACTTCCAAACAACTCGTAAGTCTATCCGTAAAATGACGTCAATCGACAAAATGAAATCGGATGGTTCTTGGGATACGCTTTCTAAAAGAGAGAAATTATTCAAAACTCGTCAACGTGAGAAATTAGAGAAGAACTTTGGTTCTATTGCTGATATGCAACGTCAACCAGCAGCTATTTTCTTAGTTGATATTTTGAAAGAACACATCGCTTTAAACGAAGCTAAAAGATTAGGTATACCTGTATTTGCAATGGTGGATACTAACACTAACCCTAAGTTAGTTGATTTCCCTATCCCTGCAAATGACGATGCTACTAAATCTATCTCTGTTATTTTAGATGCAATTTGTGACTCTATCCGTACTGGTTTAGAAGATCGTAAAAATGCTAAAGATAAGGCTGACAAAGGCGAAGCTGTAGAAGCAAACACAGAAGAAACAAAATAATTAAAATACTACAAAACAATGGCAATTACTGCATCAGATGTAAATAAATTACGCCAGCAAACAGGTGCTGGAATGATGGACTGCAAAAACGCTTTAGTTGAGGCTAATGGTGATTTTGATACGGCTATCGACATCCTTCGTAAAAAAGGTCAAAAAATCGCTGCTAAACGTGGTGATAATGAGGCTAAAGAAGGTTTAGTTTTAGCACAAGTTTCTGAGAATGGTACTGAAGGTGTGATCTTAACATTAAACTGTGAGACTGACTTCGTAGCTATCAATGAATCTTTCCGTGCTTTCGTTCAATCTATCGTTGACGTTGCTTTGAAAAACTTACCTGCTTCAATTGAAGAGTTAAAAGCGTTAAAATACGACGATAAATTAACTGTTGAAGAGAAAATTACTGAGCAAATTGGTGTTATCGGTGAGAAATTAGATTTATCTAAATTCGGACGTATTTCTGCTGCAAGAGTAGCTGCATACAACCACCCAGGAAACCAATTAGCAACTTTAGTAGGTTTAACTTCTGGTTCTGATGCTGCTGAGGACGCTGGTAAGCAAGTTGCTATGCAAATTGCTGCAATGAATCCAATTGCATTAAACAAAGAAGGTGTTGATCAAGATACTATCAGCCGCGAAATCGAAATTGGTAAAGAATTAGCTATCCAAGAAGGAAAACCAGCTGATATGGCTGAGAAAATTGCTCAAGGACGTTTGAACAAATTCTTCCAAGAAAACACATTGTTGAGCCAACCGTTTGTTCGTGATAACAAAGTATCTGTAGAGCAATTCTTAAACTCAACTGAAAAAGATTTAACAGTTTCTTCTTTCTTACGTTTCGCTACGAAATAAGAAGTTTCTTAATCATATCTTTAAAGTCGCCTCACAAGGGCGACTTTTTTGTTTCTACGCTAGATTGGTTTTGTTTTACTACCCCACATTCACGCAATTTTCAAATTATTCTGTATCTTTGCACTCGTAAAATCTACTCTTGTATCATGAAATATAATCGTATCCTTCTGAAATTAAGCGGAGAATCTCTAATGGGAGACAAACAATTTGGAATTGATAATAACCGAATTGCATCATATGCAAAACAAATTAAAGAAGTTTCTGAATTAGGAATTCAAGTTGCGATTGTGATTGGAGGTGGAAATATTTTCCGAGGTGTCCAAGCAGAAGAAGGCGGAATGGACCGCACACATGGAGATTATATGGGGATGTTAGCAACTATGATTAATAGTATGGCTTTACAATCAGCATTAGAATTAGTGGGATGTAAAACACGTTTAATGTCTGCTATTGAAATGCGTGAAATCGCTGAGCCTTTTGTTAGACGTAGAGCAGTTACTCATTTAGAGAAAGGGAGAATTGTAATTTTCGGTGCAGGTACAGGAAACCCCTTTTTCACGACGGATTCTGCTGCTTCTTTACGCGCGATTGAAATCAATGCAGATGTTATTTTAAAAGGTACGCGTGTTGATGGTATTTACACTGCTGACCCATTAAAAGATCCAACAGCAGTGAAATATGATCGTATTTCTTTCGATGATGTTTATGAAAAAGGTTTAAAAATAATGGATCTTACAGCATTCACTTTATGTAAAGAAAATAATTTACCAATCGTGGTGTTTGATATGGATACTCCTGGAACATTGAAACGTTTGATGGAGGGAGAAGAGTTAGGAACTATTGTACAAGACGAAATAGCTATTTCAAAATAATAACGAAAATTATGACTGAAGAAGTTCAAAGTGTTTATACTGATTTGAATAATTCAAATCAAAAATCAATGGCTCACTTAGATTATGAAGTGCAAAAAATCCGTGCAGGAAAAGCTACTCCAACAATGTTACAAAGTGTGATGGTGGAGTATTATGGTACACCAACGCCGATTGCACAGGTTGCTAACGTCGCTGCTCCAGACGCGCGTACATTGACAGTCCAACCTTGGGAAAAAAATTTATTACCTGAAATCGCAAAAGGTATTATTAATTCAAATTTAGGTTTTGCTCCTGCTAATAATGGTGAACAATTAATCATTACGATTCCTCCTTTAACAGAAGAACGTAGACGTGAAATGGTGAAAAAAGCAAAGGCGGAAGGGGAGAATGCGAAAGTAGGAATTCGCAACAACCGCAAAGATGCTTTAGACATGATTAAAATGTTGAAGGGAGAAGGTCTTTCTGAAGATGCAGTGAAAGAAGCTGAGGCAAAAATTCAATCGATTACAAATAACTTTGTAGCAAAAGTAGACGAAGTGATTGTAGCGAAAGAGAAAGACATAATGACGATATAATGTTTAATGATGAATTTTTAATGATGAATTAAATCATATTTATAATTCATAAATCATAATTAAAAAAAGCGTTTCAAATTTTTGAAACGCTTTTTTTTGTGTTTTTATTTTTGTTGATATATAAAAGGAGTTTTTTAATGTTGATAAGATTAAATAATTACTTTATGTAAAGTAATGTTAAATACCAATTATCAAATGATAGAGTGATGTTAATTGAAGTTTTATATTAATATCGAATGTAAGTAATACAAGACTATCATAAACAAAGGTAGGACAAAAAAAGCCCCTGCTGAGGAGCAAGGGCGAAAGTTATAAAAATCGAATTGTTAGTTTACCAAAGCTTATTTTTTTGGTTCTAATATCTCTTTACAACGCGCGATTAATTCATTCAAATGAATGCGGGTTTTCAAATCGGTGGAAGTTGGTAATGCTTGCGTAAGTTCTTTTTGAATAGTCAAGAGTTGTTGTCTTACAATACCGGGCACATCAGATTGAAATAAATTAACCGTTTTGTAGTCGATCGTGTAATTTCCTCCTGGAGGATTATTTCCTACATATACATTATTATTAGATTGAATTAATTCTCCTAGGTGATGTATATAATTTCGTTGTAAGTTTCTTCGGTAAATGTCCAATGCTTTTCCTTGTTTGGCATCCGATAAAATCACATTCGACAAATAACCAAACAAATCATACAAACTCAAATTGTCTTTTGATAAAGTACTTGATTCTTGAATACGAATTAATTTGTCACCTGCTAGTATGTTTATCAAAGCGCTATTTTGTATGTTTTTAATGCGTTCTACTCCTGATTCAGGTTTGATTTTCGCTAGAATGTTTTGGTCTAACAACCAAGTTGGGGTTTTGAAAACGTGTGCGTCTAAAAAATTCAAGGCGTTTAGTTGTATTTGTTTTGGTACTGCTGCATACACATTTCCTTCCATATCGTATGTTTTAGAAGTTCCATAAATACCTCCGATGTGTTTACTTACATGTCCTATATATAAAGTGTATTGTTGCGCAACTTGATTATACATTTCAGCTAATTCTTCGTAATTTTCTCCGTCTTCTTTGGTCCATTCAATTAAGTTTGGCACGATGCGTTTCAAGTTTTTGATTCCATACTCGGATGCTTTCATGGCGTTGTCGCTCAAATCTTCTCGTTGGTATCGTGGGTCGTGCGGACTGTTTTCTGTACCGAAATTTAAGCGCGCGTCTTTAAGTTTTTCTTTTACAAGGATGTTCAATTTATTTTTATCCTCTTCTTCGTTTTTCGTGTCGTTAAAATATTTGTATCCCCATTCAATCGCCCATTTGTCATAGTCGTTTACTCTAGGAAATAAATCTTTCACATTATCTTCGGGTTGTGCTACGTAATTGAATCGCGCATAATCCATAATCGAAGAAGTATGTCCATGTTCTTTACACCATTGGTTATCTCTTAATTTTTCTACAGGTGTAGCAGCACTTGCTCCCATGTTGTGTCTTAGGCCTAAAGTATGTCCTACTTCATGTGCCGCAACAAATTGAATTAATTTCCCCATTAATTCATCGTCAAAAATACGTTTGCGTGCACGCGGGTCATTGGGTCCTGCTTGAATAAAATACCAATTATGTAATAAACTCATAATATTATGGTGCCATCCAATGTGGCTTTCTAAAATTTCTCCAGAGCGTGGGTCGTTTACATTCGGTCCGTATGCATTTTCTACATTCGATGCAAAATAGCGAATGACTGAAAAACGGGCATCTTCCAAACTCATTGTAGAATCTTTTTCTGGCCAATATTCTCCACGAATAGCATTTTTCCAACCTGCTTGTTCGAATGCTTTAGCCCAATCATCTACTCCTGCCTTCATGTATTTTCTCCATTTTTCAGGTGTAGCAGGATCTATGTAATATACGATCGGTTTTTTCGGTTCGATTAGTTCTCCTTTTGCTTGTTTAGCAGCATCTTCGTTGTTTTTCGGTTCCAATCTCCAACGCGTTACAAAGGCTTTTTTATGTACTTGTTGTGCATCTTCTTCAAATGAAGTGACTGAGTTGATGAAATATCCTACTCGTTCATCATGCAAACGTTTTCTCATTGGAGTTTTAGGAAGTAACAAAAAAGAGGTGTTTAATTCGAAAGTTACGAAACCAGCTTCTCTCCCTGCAGGAATATTTGACCCTTTTCCAAATCCACTAGAAGTAGGTGCGTCGTACGTTTTTGTCGTTTTTAATTCGGTGTTTATTGGGTAAGAACGTATCGATTGTATGAATGATTTATCACGTTGGAAAGAACCGATTTTGTATTGTTCTTTTCCGTCAGCATCAATTCCAAATGTAGGGTTGTCGCTATTAAAGTAGTCTGTAACGTCAATTAAAACACAGGTGTCTTTTTTTATTGCTTGAATATCGAACACTCCGATGATAGGGTCTGCGTTGCTATTTTTAACAGCGATAGAAATAGGTTTGGTACTATCGGAAGAATTAGCAACGTAAGTAATGCTTTTTAGAAATACATTATTATTTGGACCTTTTTCCCATTTGATTACTTGTCGGTTGACTTCCTCTCCACCAAATTTTCCACAACCAGCCACCGTTTTTCCGTAACGAGTCACTGCAATAATTTCACGGTTATAAATAGAGTCAGCGATTTCAAAGTACCACTTTGTACCAACTTGGTGAACGGTAAACAACCCTTTATTTGTTTTTGCTTCTTTGGTGATTACTTCACGGTAAGGTTTTATTTTTTTTACTTCCTCTTTCGGAGTTTTGTTTTCCTTTTTATCTTTTTCTTTACTTTGAGAAAAAGTCAAGCTTGTTTCCAATACCAAAAATACAGCAAGCAAAATCGATGGTAAATACTTCATACGGTTTTCATTTTCGAAGAGGCCTAAGTTACGCATTTTTGAAATGATTCTGATTTCAGTTCATAAAAACGTAATTTTTTCAGTTGTACCTGATAAAGTTGTAATTTTTGTCAAAATTTTAGGTTGTACCTGATAAATTTGTAATTTTATGTAAAATTATCAGTTATGACAGATAAATTTGCGAAAATAGCGAGGTTCAACTTTTGGGATCAAACACCCTATTTAGGAGTTACTAGAAAAGAGTATGTAGAAAAACTGCTAGATTATAAGGATACGAATTTAGTGAAGGTGTTAGTTGGTCAGCGTCGAGTAGGTAAAAGTTTTGTATTGAGACAATATACCCAGAAGTTGATTGAAATGGGGGTAGATCCAAAAAATACACTTTATATAAATAAGGAGTTTGTTGAGTTTGATTTTATTATTACGTATGTCGATTTGGTTCATTTTATAAATGAATACATTCAAAATAGACAAATTCAAAATCATCCTTTGTATGTTTTTATTGATGAGGTACAATTGATTAACACATGGGAAAAAGCCATTAATGCATTATCTCAAGATTATACGCAGCAGATAAATATTTGTATAACTGGGTCAAATTCTGAAATGTTATCAGGCGAATTATCTACTTTATTATCAGGTAGATTTGTAACAATTCCTATTTTTCCATTTGATTTCGAAGAATACCGATTCGTTTATAAAAAAGAGAAAACACGTGCCTCGTTTTTGGAGTTTATGCAAAGTGGAGGATTACCAGAATTAATGAATTTATCAACCTTAGAAACGAAACAATTTTATTTGACTTCTTTGCAGAATACCATCATATTACGAGATATTGTACAGCGTTATCAAGTAAAAGATACTGCTTTATTGTTGGATGTTTTTGCTTATTTAGTCAATAATTTTTCAACGCTTTTTTCGGTGAATAATCTTGTAAATTATTTTAAAAGTAACAACCGAAAAACGAATTATGAAACGATTGCAAATTATATTGAGTATCTAACGAATACTTTTGTAATTCATAAATGTGAGCGTGTAAATCTGAAAGGAAAAGAAGTTGTTGCAGGAACAAGTAAATATTATGTGAATGATTTATCGTTTAAAAATTATTTATTTTCTGGAAATACTCATGGGATGGGGTATATGTTAGAAAATTTAGTTTTTATAACATTAAAACAGAAAGGGTATCTTGTTTATGTCGGAATGACTCGTGATTCTGAGGTTGATTTTATCGCAACAAAAAAAGATAGGACAATTTATATTCAGGTTACATTTAGTTTGGAGGATGAACAAACGGCAGTAAGAGAATATAAAGCATTGACCTCGATCAAAGATAATTATGAAAAATGGATTGTAAGTTTAGATGAAATTCCCCGCGGAAATCTAAATGGAATTAAAAATATCCTCGCATGGGAGTTATACAATTGTTTATAATTTAATCAAAAATATTGATTAATAAATAATCTTTTTGGTTTATTTTTGTCATAATTCAACAGTGTATAATTATGGCTAATCCAAATCAATTTTTGAAGAATGAATCCATTTCTATTTTTCGACCTGAAGTAGGAGGAGAGTTGTTTTTGCCTGTGCTTTCTGCTGGTATTAGTGCAGGGTTTCCTTCGCCTGCAATGGATTTTATGGATGTGTCTATCGACTTAAATCAGTTGATGATTAAACATCCTTCTGCTACTTTTTTTGGTCGTGTACAAGGTACGTCGATGCTAGATGCTGGAATTTCGGATGGCGATTTATTGGTGATCGATAGGAGTTTATCTCCGGCAAACAATAAAATTGCCGTTTGTTTTATCGATGGTGAGTTTACCATCAAACGCATTCAAAAAGAAGTAGATTGTTGCTGGTTGATGCCTGCCAATGAAAAATATAAACCCATTAAAGTGACCAAGGACAACGATTTTTTAGTTTGGGGAATTGTCACTCATGTGATAAAAAAAGTGTGAGTATGTATGCCCTGGTCGATTGCAACAATTTTTACGCTTCCTGCGAACGGGTTTTTAGACCTGAATTAGTAGGTAAACCTATTGTTGTACTCTCCAATAATGACGGGGCAGTGATTGCTCGAAGTAACGAAGCGAAAGAGGTAGGAATTCCGATGGGTGCCGTTGCTTTTCAGTATGAACAAATGTTTAGAGAGCATCAAGTTGAGGTGTTTTCTGCCAATTTTGCTTTGTATGGGGATATGAGTCATCGTGTGATGTCTATTTTACAACAGTTTGCACCGGAAATGGAAATTTACAGTATAGACGAGGCCTTCTTACTCTTTGAAGGATGTGAAAAGTTTGATTTAAAAGCGTTGGGTGAAAAAATGGTTTCGCAGGTGCGTCAATGGACAGGCATTCCCATCAGTATAGGATTTGCGCCTACAAAAGCCTTGGCAAAAGTCGCCAATCGCATTGCAAAAAAATATCCTGTTCAAACAAGCGGTTGTCACATTATTCAAAATGAAGAGAGTAGACTGAAAGCCTTAAAATGGTTAAAGGTGGAAGATGTTTGGGGAGTAGGGAGGCAACACGCAAAAAGACTTTGGCAGGTAGGGGTGAAAACCGCTTTTGATTTTACGCAGTTGTCAGATGCATGGGTGCGCAGGAATATGTCCGTCATTGGATTGCGTTTAAAACATGATTTACAAGGAATACCCACGATACAAATGGAAGAAATCAATCCTAAAAAGTCAATTACTACCTCGCGTTCATTTGAACGAAATCTGGTTGAATTTGAAGAAGTTAAAGAGCGTGTAGTTACGTTCGTGGTCATGTGTGCAGAGAAGTTGCGTAAACAAAAATGTTGTTGCACTTCCTTTTATTTGTTTTTAAGAACTAATTCACACAGACAAGATTTGGAGCAGTACAGAGGAGCTACTGTGGTGAAATTACCGTTTCCAACCAATTCTACTTTAGAGTTAGTTCATTTTGCAACGGCAGCTTTGGATTCCATTTTTCGAAAAGGCTTTCGGTATAAAAAGGCGGGGATAATTATTATGGATTTCATTCCTGAAGATAAAGTTCAGTTAACATTGTTCGAAAATACGAATCCAAAACATCACGAGTTGATGCAGGTACTCGATGGATTAAATGTGAAGTTTGGTCAGCAAAAAATAAAATTAGCCTCTCAAGATCAACGTCGGGTATGGAAGATGAAACAAGAGAAAAAATCTCCTTCCTATACAACCTGTTTACAAGATATTATGAAAATTGTAATTTAAAGTTTTTTCTGAGAGGCAACCTTCATCAAAAAAGGTTGTTTTTAGATAAGAATTTATCAAAAAATGAATTCCTATAAAACAGGTAGAATAATAAGTGTTTTTTAATTGGATTTTAACATTTTTTGAATAAATTTGTATTGTTAACTAAAAATTAATTAATCTATGAGAGTATTATTACTAATGATGACTGTCTTGATCTCTGTTTTTGCAAGGTCACAAGCAGTTTTCGAAATTGAAACTCCTGCGTCTATCAAGGGTTTCTACAAGTTTGGATTGAGTGATTCCACGATCGATTACAGATGGGGAAATGGAAACACTGGTAACAAGTCTGTATCTGCTTTTTTAGCTTTAGGTAAAGACTCATTAGCAAGAGAAGCTTTAGAGTTGAACGTTAAAGGTAAAATTGCGGTATTGTATCGTGGAGGTGCATCATTTACTGATATTGCTTTGAGAGCACAAGCAGCAGGTGCGGTTGCAGCAATCGTAATCAATAACAGACCTTTAACAGATGCAGCTCAAGGAGGTGCATGGCCAATGGCTGTCTCTGCTGGATCAGAGAACGTTAAAATTCCATTTATCATGATTAGTCAAGAGGATGGTGCTTTGATCTCTAATCAGTTAAGAAAAGGCGAGGCGGTTAAGGGTTATATTGGTAAAAAAAGAAAGCTAGATTTTGATATCAAGTTAACAGAAGATTGGATAGGTACACCTTTGTACAGAACTAGACCTGTTTACTTGGCTAAAAAAGGGATGATTAGTGATACACTAGGTTTGTCTGTGATTAATACTGGTAACACTTATGGTAAGAACATAATCGTGGTAGCTGATATTTCGTTTGGAGGTAAAAGCATTTATGCAGACACGCTGATGGAAGATTCATTAGCAGCTTCAGGAGATGTTAATGGTCGCGATACGATGTATTATAGGTTTACTAAGCCTTTTCAACCAAATTTTGATTTGCCAACGGGGTCATACAAACTGAAATATTCATTGAGACAATTAGCAATCAATGGTCAAGACACTTCGGTTGTAACATTAAATGATGATTTTAAAGACGATAATGAAGTAGAAGCTTATTTTACAATTTCTGATTCAACGTTAGCGATTGGAAATATCATCTCCTATACTTCTTCAGCTAATAATAATACGGTATATACAAATAAAGGAAATTGGTCAACAGCGAGTAATACTGGTGCTAATTTGAAGAATTTCAAGCAATGTATCGTGTTTAAAAACCAAAATTCAGATAAAGTAAATATTAATTCAATGGATTTCTTAGGGTATTCATTTGAAACAAATGGTAACTTACAAAATTCTAAGGTTGGTGTTGAAGTATATAGATGGAAGCCAGCAGCTACAAATATTTTTGATCCAAATTATAAATTAACTATTGATGATTTGACTCCGGAGGTAGAATCTGAATATGTATTCAAAAACGCATTTAAATCGGATTATGGTACATACAACTTTAAAAATGATGGTCTTACATTAGAAGCGAATGGAATGTATTTGTTTTGTGTTTCTACAACGACACCAAGTATTGGATTTGGGTTTAACTCAAAGTACGAGCCTAATATGTGGCCTTCAATTGCTTTTAATAACCAGTATTTGATGCCATTATATTCAGATGGAACTTTTTATAGAACTGGATTCGGTTCGGATATGATTCCTGCAATTACATTAAATTTTTCTGAAAAGGCTGTTAAGAGTTCTTCAAAAGATATTATTTCTTATTCAATTGTTAATCCAGCAATCCAAGCAAGTGTAGGTGTAGATAAAGTTACTTTTACTGTTCCTAATAATACAGATATTACTAAGCTTGTTGCTAAATTCAAATTATCACCTAAAGCAACAATGACAATTAATAATGTTAAGCAAGTTTCTGATACAACAGTAAATAATTACTCAACTATTTTGAATGCTGTTATCACAGCAGAGGATGGTTCAACAAAAACATATGATATTGTTATCACTGTTGCTCCAAAAAGCTCTGAAAAAATAATAGTATCTTGCAAACAAGGTACAGCATTTGGATTAATAGAAAGTGATAAAGTTACTTTCAATTTACCTACAGGAACAGATGTTACGAAGTTAGTATTTACTTACACTGTATCTCCATTGGCAAAAGCATATATCTTTGATAGTTTAGGAGCTGATAAAGACTCGATATTTACGACAGATGTAACTAAAGTAAATGCATCAGGTGCAGTGAAAATTAAAGTTGTTGCAGAAGACGGATCTTTCAAATATTATGATTTAATTGTTAAAGTAGTTAAAAGTTCTTCTAAATTAATTACTGCATTTAGTTTTACAACTCCTGCTGCTACAGCTACAATTAAAGATGGCGTTATCAGTTTGTCAGTTCCAAAAGGTACAGATGTTACAAACTTGATTGCTAAATTTACTGCATCGGCAAAATCAACTGTATTTGTCGGAGAAACACCACAAGTGTCTGGTACAACACCAAATAATTTCTCTGATACTGTTAGTTACAAAGTTGTTGCAGAAGATGGTAGCTTTGTTGTTTACAAAGTCTTTGTTACAGTATTAAAGTCTACAGGTAATTCTATCACTAAGTTTTCATTTGAAGATCCAGCTGTAACAGGTGTTATCACTGGAACAAATATTCTTGTAAAAGTTCCTAAAGCTACAGATTTTACAACTTTAGTGGCAAGTTTTGAGGCTTCTACTGATGCAGTTGTTAAAATTGGTGCTAACGTTCAAATAAGTGGTGTGACATCAAATGATTTCACAAACCCAATTTCTTATGATGTAACATCAGAGTCAGGAGTAACTAAAACTTATAAAGTTACTGTTGAAGAAATGACTGAAAGTAACCTTTGTAATATTGTTTCATTTGGTTTTGAATCGCCTAAAGCAACAGGAGTTGTTTCAGGAAACAAAGTAACGGTTACTGTACCGAAAGGAACTGATTTAACTAAATTAGTTGCTTCATTTACTTTATCTGCAGGTGCAACTGCGAAAGTAGATACAGTAAAACAAGTTTCTGGTGTAACTGCTAATGATTTCACGGGTGTGGTTAAATACGACATCACAGCAGCTGATAATTACAATAAAAAATCATTTGAAGTTACTGTTAAGGAAGATGCGAGTGCTAGTTTAAGTGAGCTTGCAAATTCAAACATTAAATTGTATCCAAATCCATCTACTGGTGAATTTAAATTAGCTGTTTCAGCTGGTCAATTGTCAGTTAGAATTATGGATGCTGCAGGTAGAGAAGTTTACAACTTTAACGATAAAAATAGCTTGACTAATGAATTTAGTGTAAATCTTGTTGGTGTTGAAAACGGTACTTATTTCGCTGATGTTTTAAATAACGGTGATAGAGCAGTTATTAAAGTACAAATTGCAAAATAATCATAAATCTTAAGGTTTATAAACTAGGGAGGCTTCGGCCTCCCTTTTTTTTTGATATAACAAAATGATTTAGATATACTCCGTATATTTGTAATTGAAACAAAATATAATATACATGAAAGCATATGTATTTCCTGGTCAAGGAGCACAATTTTCTGGTATGGGAAAGGATTTGTTTGATACTAATCCAATCGCAAAAGAATTGTTTTTAAAAGCGGATGAAATTTTAGGGTTTGAAATTCATAAAACAATGTTCTATGGAACAGATGAAGAATTGAAACAAACTAAAATCACTCAACCTGCTATCTTTTTACATTCTACAATCTTAGCTGCTTGTTTGGGTGATTCATTCGCTCCTGATATGGTGGCAGGGCATTCATTGGGTGAAATCTCAGCTTTAGTAGCAAATAAAACTTTAAGTTTTGAAGATGGTTTAACTTTGGTATATAAAAGAGCATTAGCAATGCAAAAAGCGTGTGAAGCAACTCCGTCTACCATGGCAGCTATCATCGGATTAGAAGATAAAGTGATTGAAGATATTTGTGCTGAAGTTGATGGTATTGTTGTTGCTGCAAATTACAATTGTCCTGGACAGTTAGTGATTTCAGGAGAGCTTCCAGCTGTTGAAACAGCATGTGCTAAGTTGAAAGATGTCGGTGCTAAAATGGCAGTGATCTTACAGGTGGGAGGTGCTTTTCACTCTCCTTTAATGGAATCAGCAAGAGAGGAATTGGCTCAAGCAATAGAGGCGACTGAGTTTAAAACTCCAATTTGTCCTGTTTATCAAAACGTAACTGCTTCAGCAGTTTCTGATCCTGAGCAAATCAAAAAGAATTTGATTGAACAATTAACAGCCCCGGTAAGATGGACACAAACGATGCAACAAATGATTGCTGATGGTTGTACATCGGTGACAGAGGTTGGGCCAGGGAAAGTGTTACAAGGTTTATTTAAAAAAGTAGATCGTGCATTTCCAACTTCCTCTGCTGTAATTGAATCCACAGAAGCTTAATCGTTTCAGAAAACTATAAAACTAAAAAAGGGACTTTCTAAAGTCCCTTTTTTAGTTTTATATATATTATATATTAGTTTCTGTAAAGTGTTGACTTAACCGCGTTGATTACTCTTTGTGCATTTGGTAACGCTTCGTCAATTAAAGTTGGTGAGAAAGCAAAAGGTGTATCTGTTTGTGTAACACGCATTACTGGTGCATCTAAATAATCAAATGCATAACGTTGTAAATGATATGCAATTTCTGAAGAAATAGAAGCTAATGGCCAAGATTCCTCCACAACTACACAGCGGTTTGTTTTCTTAACAGATTCAACCACACAAGCATAATCAATCGGTCGAACTGTTCTTAAATCGATGATTTCACAAGAAATACCTTCTTTCGCTAAAATTTCAGCAGCTTCAAAAGCTACTTTTATAATTTTACCAAAAGAAACGATAGTTACATCTGTTCCTTTACGTTTAACATCTGCAACGCCAATTGGAATAATATATTCTCCTTCAGGAATTTCACCTTTATCACCGTACATTTTCTCAGATTCCAAGAAAACAACAGGGTCATTATCTCTGATTGCCGCTTTTAATAAACCTTTTGCATCGTAAGGGTTTGAAGGAGTGATTACTTTCAATCCTGGTACGTGAGCGTAAAATGCTTCGAAACTTTGAGAGTGAGTCGCTGCTAATTGTCCCGCTGTTGCGTTACCACCACGGAATACAATAGGACAGTTATATTGACCACCAGACATTTGTAACATTTTAGCTGCTGAGTTAATGATTTGATCTGCTGCTAAAATCGCAAAGTTCCAAGTCATGAATTCAACGATTGGTCTTAACCCTTTCATAGAAGCACCAACAGCGATACCTGCAAAACCTAATTCAGCAATAGGTGTGTCAATTACTCTTTTAGGTCCAAATTCATCAAGCATTCCTTGAGAAACTTTGTATGCTCCATTGTATTCAGCCACTTCTTCTCCAAGTAAAAATACCGAAGAATCAGCACGCATTTCTTCTGTCATTGCTTCACGAAGCGCTTCTCTAAACTGTACAGTCTTCATAGTTATAGTTAAATCGTTAAATTTAAGTTTATTAGAAACTTAGAATATTGTCTAAAATTTCAGTTTGCAAAATTAACAATATTCGTTGTAAAAAATCACAATTACGAATGACTTTTTACACTTTTATTAAGGATTAAAAATAGATGTAAAAAACTGATAATTTTAATTAATATTCTCACTCATTCGTCGACTTTTCTTCTTAATTTTGCACAGTTTAAAGTAATAATTTTCTATTATGAATATATTAGTTTGTATCAGCAAATCACCGGACACAACATCCAAAATTGCTTTCACGGAAGGGAATTCTAAATTTGATGAGAATGGTGTACAATACATTGTTAACCCGTATGATGAGTGGTATGCTTTAGTAAGAGCACTTGAATTAAAGGAAACAATTAGAGGTAATGTAACGATCATCACAGTTGGAAATGCAGGTGATGAAGCAATCATTCGTAAAGCGTTAGCTATAGGTGCTGATAGTGCAGTTCGTATTGATGCTGAACCAACTGATGCTTATTTTGTTGCTACTCAAATAGCGGCCTATGCTAAGAAAAATGCATTTGACTTAGTATTGACAGGCAAAGAAACTATCAACTACAATGGTTCTCAAGTTGGAGGTATGATTGCGGAGCATTTAGAGTTGCCGTATGTATCTCTTGCTTCAAAATTAGATGTATCTGGAAATGTGGTAACTCTTGAACAGGAAATCGTTGGTGGATTACAGGTAGTAGAAGTAAATACACCAGTGGTTGTTAGTTGTGCTAAAGGTATGGCTGAACAACGTATTCCAAACATGAGAGGGATTATGGCTGCTAGAACAAAACCTTTAGAGGTGATTTCTCCTGAGTCAATCGAATTATTTACACAATACGAAACATATCAATTACCAGAGGCTAAAAAAGCATGTACGATGATTGATCCTTCGAACATGGAATCATTGGTTGAATTGTTACACAACGAAGCAAAAGTTATTTAATTGTTGGTTATTTGAAAACTTTTAGAAGTTCAAATTAAATAATCATTAAAGACAAATATTTATATATGAAAACATTAGTATTTATAAATAGTAATCATTTTGCAGCAAAAGCTTCTTTGGAAGTTATCACTTACGCTAAAAAATTAGGAGGTGAGGTTATTGCTGTTACTTATGGTAGTCAACAAGGTGCAGATCAATTAGGTGCTTATGGTGCTTCAAAAGTATTGGTAGATAATTCATTGACATCTGCTGATGAACAACAAATCACTAAGTTAGTTGCTTCAGCTGTTGAATCTACTGGTGCAAATACAGTTGTTTTTTCACACGATTTAGTTGCAAAAGCGGTTGCGCCAAGATTGTCAGTGAAATTAAAAGCAGGATTGATTTCTGGAGCAATTGCTTTACCTGAAACTTCAAATGGTTTTACTTGCAAGGTAAATGTATTTTCAGGAAAGGCATTCGCAACTGTTTCTGTTAAAACAGATTTGAAAATAATTTCTTTATTACCAAACTCAATTCAACCAGAAAATATTGGAGGTACCGCATCGGTTGAATCGTTCAATGGTAATGTGGGTACATCAGCTATTAAAATTGTGAGTACTAAAAAACCAGAAGGAAGTATTCCTTTACCTGAAGCAGAATTAGTTGTTTCTGCAGGTCGTGGTTTAAAAGGGCCAGAAAACTGGGGGATGGTTGAAGAGTTAGCTACTGCATTAGGTGCGGCTACTGCTTGTTCTCGCCCAGTTGCTGATATTGGTTGGAGACCTCATCATGAGCATGTAGGACAAACAGGTGTAGCTATACGACCTAACCTATATATTGCTGCAGGAATCTCAGGTGCAATTCAACATTTGGCTGGGGTAAATGGTTCTAAAGTGATTGTTGTTATCAATTCAGATCCCGAAGCTCCTTTCTTCAAAGCTGCTGATTATGGAGTAGTTGGTGACGCTTTTGATGTGTTGCCAAAACTTACTGAAGCAATCAAAAAGTTTAAAAACGCGAACTAATCAGTTCTCAAATGTATATCAGTGAGGGGAAACCCTCACTTTTTTTAAGTTTTTATGGTGAAAATTAAACTTGATATAATTGGTCTTTCTTACAGTCAAACGCAATCTGGAGCTTATGCTTTAGTACTTGCAGAGACGGGGGGGAAAAGAAGTTTACCAATTATTATAGGAGGTTACGAAGCGCAAGCAATTGCAATTGAATTGGAAAAAATGACTCCAACACGTCCTCTTACCCATGATTTATTTAAAAGTTTTGCTCAATCTTTTCAAGTAAATATAGAAGAAGTAATTATTTATAATCTAGTTGAAGGTGTATTTTATGCTAAACTTATCTGTTCTAAAGATGGGAAATTTAGTGAGATAGATGCTCGAACATCAGATGCAATAGCTTTAGCAGTTAGATTCAAATGTCCTATCTATACTTTTGAATCAATTTTAGCTAGTGCTGGAATTCTATTGGATGAAAATAATGAACTTATGGCAGATGCTCCTGAAAATGAAGTACTCGAGACTAAACCAGCTGATACTGGAATGGCAACGATGAACATGGATCAATTAGAAGAGCATTTGAATCAAGCCATTGAAAATGAAGATTACGAATTAGCTTCTAAAATTCGTGATGAAATAAACAAACGTTCTGAATCATAATAAAGTAAACCAATGAAACAATATCACGACTTACTCAATCATATTTTAGAAAATGGAACCCAAAAAGGGGATAGAACAGGAACAGGAACTATCTCAACTTTTGGATATCAAATGCGTTTTGATTTAAATGAAGGTTTTCCTTTATTAACGACTAAAAAATTGCATTTACGTTCTATTATAGTTGAGTTATTGTGGTTTTTACGAGGTGAAACGAATATTAAATTCTTGAAAGATAACAATGTTTCCATTTGGGATGAATGGGCTGATGAAGAGGGAGAACTTGGTCCTGTATATGGTCGTCAGTGGAGATGTTGGCCTGATGGAAATGGAGGTACTATAGATCAAATAAAAAATATTATTGATCAGATTAAAAAGAATCCTGATTCAAGAAGAATAATTGTTTCTGCATGGAATGTGGCAGATGTAGATAATATGGCACTACCACCTTGTCATTCTTTATTTCAATTTTATGTTTCTGATGGTAAGTTAAGCTGTCAGTTATATCAACGCAGCGCAGATACGTTTTTAGGTGTACCTTTTAATATTGCTTCGTATGCTTTATTAACTATGATGGTTGCTCAGGTGTGTGATCTAGGTTTGGGTGATTTTGTTCATACTTTTGGAGATGTACATTTGTATAACAATCACATTGAGCAAGCTAAATTACAATTGTCACGTGATTTTAGACCTTTGCCAACAATGAAAATTAATCCGGATGTTAAGGATATCTTTTCGTTCAAGTTAGAGGATTTCGAATTATTAAATTATGATCCGCACCCACATATTAAAGCGGATGTAGCTGTATAATCTAGCGTAAAATTATTCCAAATGAAATTATCACTTATCGTAGCAATGGATCAAAACCGAGGTATCGGTAAGGATAACGATTTAATGTGGCATTTACCTGCCGAGATGCGTTTTTTTACAGAAACTACAAAAGGTCACATTGTAGTTATGGGAAGAAAAAATTATGATTCAATCCCTTTAAAATATAGACCGCTTCCAAACAGGGAGAATGTTATCTTAAGTAGAAATACAAATTTTGACGCTGGAGATTGTAAAGTTTTTAGTTCTATAGATGCGTGTTTAGATCATTTTTCAGATGAAACGGAACGAACTGTTTTTATAATTGGTGGAGGACAAATTTATAACCAAGCTATCAATCATCCTCGTTTAGAAGAAATGTATATTACAGAGATAAATCACGCATTCGAACCAGACACCTTTTTTCCTGTTTTTGACGAGGCTAAGTGGAATAAAGAATCTGTTTTGAAACATGAGGTTAATGAGAAAAATCCGCAAAGCTTTGAGGTGTTTAGGTATTCTAAAATCTAAACTTTAATTAGTCCATTTTTACAGAAAAAAATCCCCTCTTCTTTCTTTTTATTATAGATAGCTCTGCTTATGGCTGTTTGTTCTTCTCTATCTTGTCTTTCGTGGTAAAGATGAAATTGAACACTGTGGTACTTTAAGTTTTTACATTTAAACCCAGCTTTTAATATTCTCCATTCGATATCAGAATCTTCGCCATAGCCTGTGATTTCATAATCTTCGTCAAAACCATTAATTGCAGTCATTATTTTTTTTGGAATGGCCATATTGCAACCCAATAATTTTGGCTTTTTTACACTGAAAATAGGTTTAAACGGAATTATAAAACTGTCTTCTACTCGAGTGCTTTTATTTAAAATCATTTCAATTTTAGATGGAACAATCATGTCCGATTCTAGCATTTTCTTAGATGTTTTTTCATCCAAATTTGTTCTTTTTGCAAACAATACTACATTTTCATTAAAGTGTTTGGCATAAGTTTGTAAATAAGTAGGATGTAAAACACAATCTCCGTCGATAAATACGAATAAGTCTTCGGATGCATTTCGGATACCTGTGTTTAGAATTTTATTTTTTCTAAAACCGATATCTTCCTGTGTAAAATGGTTTAATTCAAAAGAGTATTGACAAGAATTAATATAATCCTTCATTACTTCAGAATCACCGTCTTCTAAAATAGAAACTTTAAATTTTTTATATTTCTGTAAGGCCACTGAATCTAATACTTTTTTTAAGAAAACAGTGTTTTTATATACTGTGATAAATAGGCGAATGGAAGGATTTTTCATAACTATTTAGATGCTAACACAAATGTACAATAAATTGATTTACTTATTTTTTTAAGACTACAAATGACTTATTAACAACATTAATTAGAAGGATGAGAATTAGCTATCTTTGTTCTTTAATTTAGCCCTAATAATGATTGTTTGTATTGCTGAGAAACCGAGTGTTGCGAGAGATATTGCCAAAGTAATTGGTGCAAACCAAGCGATGGATGGTTATATGGAAGGGAATGGTTATCAAGTTACTTGGACATTCGGTCATCTTTGTACCTTAAAGGAACCTCAAGATTATACTGAAAAATGGAAGTATTGGCGTTTGGAAGATTTACCAATGGTTCCCTCGAGTTTTGGGATAAAGTTGATCGATAATCAAGGAGTAGCCAAACAATTTCAGACTATTGAAAGATTAGTTCAAGCAGCACAGGAAGTGATAAACTGTGGGGATGCTGGTCAAGAGGGAGAATTGATTCAACGTTGGGTTTTATTGAAGGCAAAATGTAAAGTTCCGATGAAGCGATTATGGATCTCTTCATTAACTGAGGAAGCCATTCGAGAGGGATTTAACAAATTAGTTGACGCAAAGAAATACGATAATCTGTATGCAGCGGGAAGTGCACGTGCTATTGGTGATTGGATGTTAGGAATGAATGCTACGCGTTTATTTACTAAAAAATTCGGTCAAGGAAAAGCAACATTATCTATTGGTAGGGTTCAAACTCCTACATTGGCAATGATTGTAGCTCGTCACAAAGAAATTACAGCATTTAATTCAGAAGAATATTGGGAGTTAAAAACGCTTTATCGTGAAGTTGAATTTTCAGCTACGATCGATCGGTTAAAGACACTCGATAAAGCTGAAAAAGGATTGAGTTATTTACAGAATCATCCGTTTGAAGTTACTTCTTTTGATCAAAAAGAAGGAAAGGAAGGTAATCCTAGATTATTTGATTTGACCGCATTGCAAGTAGAAGCGAATAAGAAATTTGCTTATTCAGCTGAAGATACGTTGAAGGGAATTCAAAATTTATATGAGAAAAAGTTAGTGACTTATCCTCGTGTTGATACAACTTACTTATCGGAAGATATTTATCCTAAAGTTCCCGGTATTTTGCAAGGAATGAAAAATTATGAAGGGTTGATTGCACCATTGTTACAGAAACCAATTCCAAAGTCGAAAGCGGTTTTTGATGATAAAAAAGTAACGGATCACCATGCGATTATTCCAACGGGTATAAATCCTGGTACTTTGCCTTTGATTGAAGAGCATATTTATGATTTAATAGCCAAGCGATTCATTTCTGTATTTTACCCTGAATGTAAGGTTTCGAATACGACTGTATTAGGAAAAGTAGGGCAAGTTGAATTCAAAGCAACAGGAAAGCAAATTTTAGAGCCAGGATGGAGAGAGGTGTATCAAAATGAACAAACTAAACAAGCGCTAAGTGATGATGGAGGAAAAAAAGAAGAGGAGGAAAGAGTAATGCCTGTGTTTGTAGAAGGAGAGAGTGGTCCGCACGTTCCTAAAATTCACCATGGAAAAACATCTCCACCTAAATATTATACAGAGGCAACCTTGTTACGTGCGATGGAAACCGCAGGGAAACAAGTGGAAGATGAAGAGATGCGTGAATTATTGAAAGACAATGGTATTGGAAGACCTTCCACACGCGCAAATATTATTGAAACTTTATTTAAAAGAAAATACATTGAACGTAAAAAGAAAAACATTGTTCCTACACAAACAGGAGTCGATTTGATTGATACGATTCAAAATGAATTATTAAAAAGTGCTGAATTAACAGGAGATTGGGAACGTAAATTGCGTTTAATTGAGAAAGGTGAATATGAATTAGACACTTTTAAAACGGAACTTATTCAGATGGTTAGGGAACTAACCGATGAGGTGATTTTTAATACCCGACGAGTTATTTCCCTTGAAAATGAAAAGGTTGCATTACCCAAGGTAGAAAGAAAACCACGAGAACCGAAACCTAAAAAAGTCGAAAATCCGGAAGAATTGACTTGTCCAAAGTGTAAAAACGCATCCATTAAAAAAGGGAAAACAGCCTATGGTTGTGCTAATTTTGGCACTTGTGGTTTTAAAATTCCGTTTGGATTATTGAATAAAAAATTAACTGATAAACAAGTAGTTGATCTAATAATTTCTGGTAAAACTTCTAAAATTAAAGGATTAGAAATGCCCGGCTCAGAAAAATCATTTGAAGGAAGGTTTGTCTTGACTGCTGATTTTGAAATTGAAATTGAAAAATAAATTCGATGAAAGTAAAATTGATTTGCATCGGGAAAACTGGTAAAGATTTTTTAGTTGCAGGAGAGCAAGAATACATCAATCGATTAAAACATTATGTTCAAATTGAACGTATCGAAATTCCAGATATAAAAAACGCTAAAAAATTAACGTTTCAGCAAGTCAAAGATGCGGAAGGAAAAGAAATCTTGGCAAAAGCAGGAGTAGATCGTATTTACCTATTAGATGAACGAGGCAAAACGTATTCTTCGGTTGCATTTTCACAATTTATTCAACAACAGTTTAATCTAGGTGGAAAAGCAATCGTTTTTGTTATTGGTGGCGCTTATGGTTTTTCGGAGGAAGTTTATGCTAAAGCATCAGGTAAGATTTCGCTATCCACGATGACCTTTTCCCATCAAATGATACGCATGATTTTCTTCGAACAAGTATATCGTGCGATGACTATTTTAAATAACGAACCTTATCACCATGAGTAAAAAAATAGAAATAACGACCTACAAAGTTATTGGTCAAGATGAACGTGGAACTACAGCTGAAATCATGTTAGATCGTGGAGGTAGTACTCTATCTATTTTCAGGAAACAGGGTACTATTTTTGGAAACCATTATCACGAAGGAAAAGAACAGACTAAAAATCCCGAGAAATTTTATTTACTTCATGGTAAATTAAAATTTGAATATAAGTTGGTTGGCGAAAACGAATGGAGCGAGGTAGTTGTAGATGTTCCATCAAAGATTGATATTTACCCAAATATAGTACATCGAGTTACAGCATTGGAAGATTCGTATATGCTCGAATTAAACAGTCTCCAAGAGCACATTAATGATACCTTGAGAGAGGATTGATTATTTTTTGTTACTAACTACAACTATTTTTTATACTAATAACTTAATGGTTCGCTGTAAATCCATGGGTAAAATGACCATAACTGTAATGCAATCAAAATTACTATAACAAATGGATAATAGCGAGTTTCCGTGATACGTTGACTAAGTAAAATTGTGAGTGGAAAAAGCAAAGAGATAAATCTAGGCATACTTACTACAGATCCTGAAGATAGTGGTAGAAGTAAACTCAACCAAATAAATAGGTTTAGACTTAAAGGTAATTTCTTCAGTAAAAAAACAGAAGCAATAAATGCAAAAACGGTATAAAATGAATTGAATTGAGACCAAAAAACAGCATCTCTAAACATTGCTTTTAGCGGAAACATAAATTCTTTAAACCAGCCCTCTTGTGCTTTTACATAAGCGAAATAGAAATTCGTCATTTCTTTTTGATATAAACAATACAGAAATAAGGCTGCAGGAGCAGAAAGAAACCACAACCATTTGCTAAATTTTTTAACGTTTAGCATTTTCAATTGATTCCACCAAAAGAGGTATCCTCCTTCTTTCTCTAAGTAATACAAAAAAATTGGAAATGCAGTTACGATACCGTTCGGTCTCATGATAGTAAGTAAAAAAAGAGAAATACAAGTGATCCAGTATTTTTTAAGGTGAACACTTAAAAACCCTATGCTTAACAATGTAAAAAACAACGCTTCCGTATAATACATCGAGAAATAAAAATGAAAAGGAAAACAAATGAAAATCAAGGTACTTTTGAATGCTTTACTTTTTTCAAAATTAAATAAATGAGTTCCCATCAAGTAATATAAAATGAAAACAGCAGGGGTCAAAATGAGTGAAATTATAAAAGCACTTTCAACGAAAGTAAAAGACCATAGTGACATGACAGCTTTTACTACCATCGGATATAAGGGAAACATCGCCCAAACACTTTGTATAATTTTTCCTTCACCAACATAGCCGAGTTCAATGGGATCTTTGATTCTTGGGTAACCATTTTCGGCAATATTTTTATACCAATAGGAGTCGTTTCGCTGGAACAGGGTTGTATAACTTTCAAACGAGTTCCCAATCATTTCTGTATGGTTTATTTCATCAATACAGAAAGTGAATAACACATAAACTACTTTTATGAGTACAGATGTTATAATTAACCACAGCATGTGTTTTTTAGTAATGCTCATCTAAAACTAAATATTTGGGAAAATAGTTAATCTATTATTTTTTATCAAAGATAACTGAAAATCTTTTCTTCATTTCCAAAGCGATACGTTTGCAATTTTCTCCTAATTGATTTAGTTTTTCGATGATAGAAAGATAGGTGTATTCATCCTTATTTTGACTAAGTTTAAAAATTGGATGAACTTGTTCTAGTTTCAACTCAATACCAACAATGGCATTAAACATTGTTTCAATGTAGTCGGAATCTAAATTATCGACAATAGTAGGAGAGTTTTGATTTTGGTTTTCAAATTTCAATGTCATTTTACGCATTAGTTCTTTGAGTTCATTTTTTGACAAGAAGTTTAGCTCACCAGAAATATGTACACTCATATAATTCCACGTTGAACCTTGGTGAGGATTTTTATACCAAGAGGCGCTTACATAAGCATCTGGACCTGTAAAAATTGCTAATGCTTGTTTATTTTCTGTGAATGCATTGTAATGGTCAGTATGTTTCATTATATGACCTTGAATGTACATTTCACCCTCTTTTTCAACCAGTATAAACGGAATTTGTGTTGCTACTTGTTTGCCATTCGAAAAACTTCCAGTCAACACCGCAAATGGAAACTCTTCGATGAGGTTCATCCAGTTTTCGGTATTGTTATCAGTGAAGTAGGGGAGGTTGTACATTGGATTATTTAATTTCAAATCGCTTAACAAAATTTAAAGGGTCTGTGCCATAATTTTTTAGCCACTAAAAATAATTTATTCTTCTTTTTAAAAATTCTAAAATCGTAAACATCATTCATTCGATTGTTTGTTTTGAAATGTCTGAATGCGAGTTGAACACTGTCGGCATAGGTGATTAAAAAATCATTTTCTCCATAATCTGTTTCAAGAGTTGAATTCAATTTTCCTTTTTTCATTATGGTTATCCGTTTTTTTGTGTGTATTGTTTTTTTATCTAGAGCAATAAATCCTTTTTTAATAGTCAATAATTCAATAGATAAAGGCTTTTCTACCTGAACTCTAAATGTATTAGAATTAAATCCAAAAAATGATTTGAAATAATAAAACAACAAAAGAATACTGATGAAAGAAAGGAGAAGAATGATTTGTTTTTTCAATGATGATTAATAGGATTAGTTTTTTAATCAATAGTTTATTTAAACAATTATATTTCCTTGTATAAATAAAGTTACGTTTACTAGCTATTTATCGACAATACAAATCTATTTTTTCTTTGCTAAAAACAATAGGTAGGTTATATCTGGTTTTTACAATTTGACCATTTGACTTTCCTGGTATCCAATTAGGCATAAGTTTTACTATACGAAGGGCTTCATTGTCTAATACTTCAGAAATACTTTTATTTGTTTTGATATCTACCAATTGACCATTTTTTTCGATTATAAAAAAGACTATAACTTTTTCTTCATTGAGTTGATTTTCATTTAATTTGAGGTTACAATAAATAAATTTCATTAATTCTTTCTCGCCTCCTGGAAATTTTGGTTCTTCATCAATACCAGGTGAGGGACTATTTTCATTTTGTGGATCTAATAAGAGATGTCTACTTTTTATTTTATTCAAACCATCTGAATATGTTTTGTTGGTAGTAGTAATTAATTCACTTGTGAAGTCATAATCAATATTGACAGGTGTTGGGCTTATTACGATTTTATCTTTTTTAATCTTTGTTTTTTTATTGTTTTTTTTAATTTCATTAATTCTCTTTTCTATTTCCTTCTTTTTTATTTTTGAAGCATTGATACCAATTTTTGCTGAATTATCTATTTGTTGATTTAAGAATTCATTAAGTTTGAGGTATTCCGAGAATATATCATTAAAAAACAATAAATTAATTTCTAATTTTTTGTTTATACTGTCTATGTAATTAATCTTATTTTTCTGAATATCGATTAAACTATCAAATTCAATTGATTTTTTAAAAAGTATCTTGTTTTCAATTTTTGCTCTTAATTTATCCTTATTTGCAAAATTGTAATCAATATTAATTTGATTAAACTTTCTTCGAAATAGACTATCTTCTAGATTTGTTTTACTAATAGGATATAAAGATTTGAGATACATTATTTTCTTTAATGTATTTGAATTGTCAAATTCGATATCGTAGTAATTAGATAAAATTTCAGTATTTATCTGAATATATTTGAATAACTGATTATTAATTTCTTCTTGTAAAAGTACATCAAAACGAATATCAATTATTTCGTTACACAGCAAATCATATTTTTGTTGTTTTGAAGCGATTGTATTATTTAAAGAATCAAACAACATTTTTTTTTGAATCAATTCAATTTTTAATTGATTGTTGACTTTTCTTAAATTTTGAGAAAAACTTTTTTGATTAAAACTTAATATAATGATAATGAAAAAGGTAAGTTTCATTGATTTTGTGAAAGTCTTTGGTAATATCCTAATCGGCTTATGTGAAGTATCCATTGTTCTGCATTGAAATGTTATAATGACGAAGGCAACATTAGTAAAAATGGCAAGGCTTGATTGTAATCCAATTCAGGATATTCTAACCCTAATTGGCGAATATTTTTGTAATAGGTATTATGCTGATTATAATACATCTTTTCACTTTGATTAAACCACGCTTTTTCTCCTAACTTTTGAGATAAAAACCATTTCTCTAATAATCTAGCTGTTCTCCCGTTACCGTCATTCCAAGGATGTATTTTTACAAAAACTAAATGAATAAGAGAAGCAAAAAAGAAAACTTCTTCAATGCTTAATTGAGTTTTTATCAAAAATTCTATATCGCTATAAAACTTTGACATTTCAGTTTCTACTTCAAAAGGTGAAGCAGCAACATATTCGATACGTCCATCAGATGTAGAAACGTACATATTGTTTTGACGGTATTTACCTTGCCAATTTGTAGCTAAAATATGTTTACTTAATAATTTATGTGCTTCTGAAATGTTTTTTTTATTGAGTTCATTGGTTTTAGCAAAGGTATAGGCGTTGTATAAGTCGTCAATTTTTTGTGTGTAATCAGGTAAAAATTCTACACCAAATTTTTTATGTTTGATGTAACTGTCCAACTCAATATCTTCACCTTCAATTTTACTACTGAAAACGGAAGAAACCGAAGTGTAGAAACTAAATGTATCTGTCGAAATTTCGGCGTCAACTAATGCTTCAAAATGCGCTTGTAAAGTAGTTGTTACTTGCTTTAAATACGTTTCAAGCAAATCCGTTGGAAGTATTTGTAACTGTTCTTTCATTCTGCAAAATAAGTTTTCTGTTGTTAAGTTAATAAGTTTGACTAAAACTACTTACCAAATCCCTTTTAAAACTCACCTAAAATAAACATTTCAAGGAACTTTAAATTATTGTTTTTGAATTTATTTTACAGATTTTTAATTCTATAAGTTAAAAGAATAGGTTTCGTTCAACAGCCCAGTCATCGTTTGTCTGGATGCTGAGCTTGACGATGTACAGAAACGACGAAAGGTTAGTTGTTAGTCCATTTTAGATGTTGTCAATAACACCCAAAGCCAGAAAAAAGACCAAAGTAGTCCAAGTATGTTAATGATAAATAGTCCAATGCTATTATTAAATTTTGAATTGAACGTTAGTCCTGCCGATATAATTAAAAGGTTTATCGAAAGTGAAATAGCTAAAATTAAGCCGCTATAATCAGTTGATTTAATTGTTACGAAACTATATGGTAAAAAGTAAATATTTGTTAGAATGATAAATATCGATATTGTCCAATTTACTCTTTTCAATTTCGTAAATTTTTGTTTTTTGTAACTGTTACGAATATTGATACTAACATCAAACAGTCTAAAAATCTCTTTCATAGTCTAAATTCGAACCTAAATTCACTTAAAAATAGCAATTAAAAGCGACTTTAAAATTCAGTTCTTGAATTTTAGTATTTTAAAAGAGTTGATTTTAATGTTCGTCTAAAAGTCTTAAAAAAGCGTATTGTATTGAAATCAATCAACCTTATTTCGTTATTATCTGTAATCAATTGGTCTAAACAAATAATT
>VFQS010000945.1_pt1 | contig 28673 bp, 43 predicted proteins | sample 3512361 | NCBI WGS metagenome assembly VFQS01 (sample SAMN10412375, study PRJNA504923) | tailings metagenome | isolation source: Relicate 1 Philex TSF3 active mining | place: Philippines
GATAAAGATGGTAACGAATTAGGTCAGTGGGTTAAGAATGCTGATGGTTCTACTGAGGTTAAACGTGATGACAAAGGTAATCCGCTATACACACGTATTGCTAATAAGTCTAAAGCAATCGCTACTGTATCAGCATACCGCGTTATGTACAATGGTAAACCTTTAGTGCAACCGCAGATTCAAAAGCTTAAAATTACAGAGTTGATTGAGTATGTGCCACCTAGCAATGCATTAACTGCTGAGGAAGAAGAAGAGGCTCTGTGAGATTAGCTTTAATCGATGCAGATATTTTAGTGTATCGTATTGGCTTCGCTTCGGAGGATTCTTCTGAGGCGATAGCCAAGTCTAGAATGAGAGAGTTTGTTGAGGATTTAATATTGTTTAATGGCTTTGATAGCTTTGAAGGATTCATATCAGGATCTTCTAACTACCGCAAAGACATTGCAGTAACCGCAACATACAAAGGTAATCGTAAGCAACCTAAACCAAAACATTACAACTTCCTAAGAGAATATCTTCTTAGTGACTGGGAGTTTAAATTGGTAGAGGATCAGGAGGCAGACGATGCAATAGGAATTAGAGCGTATGAGATGGACGTAGGAGAGTTTTCTATCTGTAGTATAGACAAAGACCTAGACATGATACGCGGTAATCACTACAACTTTGTTAAGGATTTATTCTACGATATCACTGATGAAGAGGCTATCTTTAATTTCTATAAACAAGTATTAACAGGAGATAGAGTTGACAATATCATCGGTATCAAAGGAATTGGAGAAGTTAAAGCGAAAAGGATTCTTGAAAAATGTACAAACGAAAAGGAAATGTATCTTGCTGTACTCGAAGCCTACGAGGGAAACGAGGAGCGAGTCTTGGAGAACGGTCAGCTATTGTGGATAAGAAGATTACCAAACCAACTCTGGCAACCCCCAAGCTTGTCTTAATTGAATGGCTTGATGCACTGGCTCAGGGCGAGTGGCACGAAGCAAAGAGAGAAGACTTAGCTTGTAAGACTGTTGGTTATGTAGTCTACGAAGATGATGAGCAAATAGAATTAGCAGGTACTATTACTCATGGTATGTGTAACAATAGTATTACTCTCCCTAAGAGAATGATACTTAAACGTAAGGAAATTAAACTTGAAAACAGCATCCGCAAAAAACAAAGGAAGACTGCTCCAGAATTGGGTAAAGGACAGGATACTAAAGAAGTTCCCTTCTCTAACCATTGATGATGTACGTAGTACTTCGATGGGTAACGGTGGCGAAGATGTTCAGTTAAGTGCAGCAGCAAGGGAATTGTTTCCATTCACTGTCGAGTGCAAGAGTAATGCACGTATCGCAGTGTATAAGTTTTATGAACAAGCTGAGGCACATGGCAGAGGTGAGCCATTAGTAGTTATTAAGCAGAACAGATCTAAGCCGTTAGTGATTGTGGATGCTGAGTATTTTTTTAAGGAGTTAGTTAAATGAGTTGTGGTAATCATTGTTATGAATCAGATATCGCTACACTAGAGCAAGAGAATCGACAAATGAGAGCACGTATGAATCGCTTAGAAGATGAGAATACGATGCTGATCAAACAGGTTGATGCTTTATTGTTGATGGTTAAAAGTAACGAAGCTGATCGATTAAAAGTTATTCAAGAGGTATGGTGTAACACTATGGAGAAACGCGGATGAAAGATAAACGATATACATTTCAGTATCAAGACGGATACGAGAGGACAGTAACACATAACGTATTAGTTGCTGAGAATGCACCGCTAGATGAGGTTGTGGAATTGTTCTACGACTTCTTAAACGGTGTTTATGGATGGGATGTAAGGAGCAAACTTGAAAATACTACTTCTTGATATTGAGAGCAGTCCTAATGTGGCACATGTGTGGGGAATCTGGCAACAGAACGTAGGTCTAAACCAGTTGATGGAGTCTTCTTATGTACTATGTTGGGCAGCTAAGTGGCTAGGCGAAGAAGAGGTGATGTTTGACTCAGTGCACGTAAGTAAACCTAAAGCAATGTTGCGGCGAATACATGACTTAATCTCCGCAGCAGATGCGGTGGTTCACTACAACGGTACTAAGTTTGACATGCCTACACTGAATAAAGAGTTCTTGTTACATAATATGAATCCTCCTGCACCTTATAAGCAGATCGATCTATTAAAACAAGTACGCAGTCAGTTTAGATTCCCTAGCAATAAGTTAGACTATGTATCACAACGGCTTGGACTTGGTAAGAAGACTTCTCATGAAGGGCATGAGTTGTGGGTTAAATGTATGGCGAAGGATAAAGATGCTTGGAAACGAATGGAAGAGTACAATAAGCAAGACGTTATCTTACTTGAGAAGTTATATGTTAGATTGTTACCTTGGATTAAAGGTCATCCTAATCACAATCATAGTAGCGATGAGCACGTCTGTCCTTCTTGTGGTAGCCATAACATACAAAAGCGCGGTACTGCTGTCACAACTACTGCTTCGTATCAAAGATATCAGTGTCGTAGCTGTGGATCATGGTCACAAGGTACTAAGCAAATTACATCGGCAGTGGGGGTAAAGCCATTATGAAAACAGAAGAATACTCATTAGATTATTTTAAAACTTTAGGTTATAATTTAGGCTTAATGAATGCTCGTATAGGTTTAAATAAAGATGTGAATGAAATAGCTGCTAATTTTTTTACTCCTTATTTAGAATGGACTGATAAGACTGATAAAAAAATATCTTCTAAAATAGCAGCGTTTCAAATATTTTATATTAAAGGTCAAAGCGATTATAAAGAAGGGAGAGCAACTTGTCTATGATTAAAGAAGGGTATAGACATTATGATTGTCCGGTAGCTATGCCAGGCGAGGCGATAGAGATTCCTAAAGGTATTACTCTTGAGGAGTACTTTGCTAACTTGAATAAGCTACACGATAAAGAAGAAACTGTACAGTGTAAGCAAGTAGGTGGTACTCATTATCAAAGAGAGATACAACCTTGGGATATTATTTCTGTATGGGGGCTTGATTATTGGGCAGGAAATGTGGTAAAATATATACTACGTTATAAAGACAAGAACGGTGTTGAAGACTTGAAGAAGGCTAAACATTATTTAGAGTATTTAATTGAAAGGACAGAAAATGGCAACTAAGAAACAGAAACTAAACTTTAGTAAGTTCTTCCCTGAAGAGGACTTTTACGTAGCATTGAACGGTGTGTTAGATCCTAATGCAGATCTATACGATATGATTGATATGAATTTAACAATTCAGAACGGCACTAATCGAGCTGTTAACTTCTATACTTGGTTCAGTGATAACGGTATTACAATTAAGCAATTGAAAGCTATCAACGAAGCTACATCGAAAGCTATTAAGTTCTTAGAAGAAGCTGAGGTTGCTAAGAAAGAAGCAAAGCAGAAGACTAAGCCAATTAAAGTAGAACCAAGAGTAACTAAGCAACGTAAATAAAAATGTATTCGTTGACGCTACAAGAATTACAAGAGAGGCTGAAACGTTTAGATGAACTATCTCTTCTGGAGTTACTTGATGTAACTTCGGAGGAGTTAGTCGAGATGTTTGTAGACCGTATTGAAGAACGATTTGATCAACTAATGCATGAGGTTGATTATGATGGAGAAGACGAAGAAGATGAGTAGATATGAATTAACACCTTATAACACCTTTATAGCTAAATCTAGGTACTCAAGATACTTAGATGATCTAGGTAGACGTGAACACTGGAGTGAAACAGTAGCACGTTACTTTGATTTCATGACAAAGAACTTGAAAGAGAAGAACAACTATACACTAACACCTGAGTTACGAGCAGAACTAGAAGACGCTGTAGTACACTTAGATGTAGTGCCTAGTATGCGAGCAATCATGACAGCAGGAGCTGCTTTAGAGCGTCAGAACGTAGCTGCATTTAATTGTAGTTACTTACCTATTGATGATCCTAAAGCTTTCGATGAAGCAATGTATATCCTTCTCTGTGGTACAGGAGTAGGCTTTAGTGTGGAGCAACAGTATGTTAATAAGTTACCTGAAGTGCCAGATAAGTTGTTTGATAGTGAGACTACTATTGTTGTTTCCGATAGTAAAGAAGGATGGGCAAAGTCGCTTCGTCAACTACTGGCTCTTCTCTACTCTGGCGAAGTGCCAAAGTTCGACTTGTCGAAGGTTCGCCCTGCCGGCGCGAGACTCAAGACGTTTGGCGGAAGAGCCTCTGGAGCTAAGCCTTTGGAAGACTTGTTCAGGTTTGTTATTAGTAAGTTCAAAGCATCGTGTGGGAAGAAGTTATCCTCATTGGAGTGTCATGACATTCTCTGTAAGATCGGGGAAGTTGTTGTTGTGGGAGGTGTACGCAGATCTGCGATGATTAGTTTGTCTGACTTGTCTGATGACAAGATGGCACATGCTAAAGCAGGTAACTGGTGGGATGGACAAGGACAGAGAGCATTGGCTAACAACTCAGCAACATATACTGAGAAGCCAAGCATCGGTCAGTTCATGCGTGAGTGGACTAGTATTTATGAATCACATTCAGGTGAGAGAGGAATTTTTAATCGTGATGCATCACAGAAACAGGCTGCAAAGAATGGGAGAAGAGACTCTACATACGACTTTGGTACGAACCCTTGCTCGGAGATTATCCTTCGCCCTTACCAGTTCTGTAATCTTTCTAGCTGCATTGTTCGCGCTGATGATACTATGGACACGCTTGAGCGTAAGATACGTTTGGCAACGATTCTTGGAACTTTTCAAGCAACGTTAACGAACTTCCCTTACTTGCGTAAAGTATGGCAGAAGAACACTGAAGAAGAAGCATTACTAGGCGTATCAATGACAGGTATTCTAGATAATGTATGGTTAAACAATCCTAATGATGAAGGATTACCAGTTAGATTGGAGAGGTTAAGAGATGTTGCAATCCAAACAAACGCTGAATATGCTGCTGCTGTGGGTATTAATCAGTCTGTTGCTGTTACAGCTATTAAACCTGAAGGTACAGTTTCTCAGTTATGTTCAACTGCAAGCGGTATCCATCCTCAGCATTCTAAGTTTTATATCAGACGTGTTAGGGCGGACAACAAAGACCCACTAACACAATTCATGATTCAGTCAGGCTTCGTAGCTGAACCATGTGTGATGAAACCTGAGAGTACTACAGTGTTTTCATTCCCTGTTAAGGTAGCTGATGGAGCGTTATTGCGTGAAGAGTTGTCTGCTTTACAGCACTTGAAGTTATGGTTGTTGTTCCAACGTCATTATTGTGAACATAAACCTTCAGTAACTATCAGTGTTAAAGAAGACGAATGGATGGAAATGGTTGTTGTTCCAAAGACATTACTGTGAACATAAACCTTCAGTAACTATCAGTGTTAAAGAAGACGAATGGATGGAAGTAGGGGCATGGGTGTATGAGCACTTTGATGAGTGTACAGGAGTATCGTTCCTGCCTTATGATGGTGGTACATATCGCCAAGCGCCTTATGAAGAGTGTACTGAAGAGCAATACAATCAGCTTCGTATGTTAGTACCGGAAGAAGTAAACTGGGATAACTTTAAGGAGTATGATGATAACGTAGAAGGTGCTCAGATGTTATCTTGTACAGCAGGCGGATGTAGTATTTAAGTTTTAGAGGGGAAAGCAACCAAAGAAGATCGCAGACTTCAGGGTGATTATCCAATAGTAAGTACCCTCACTTTTAAGGAGTAGTTATGGGTAAGATGAAAGCGTGGAGAAAGATGACTACAGCAGCCGAAGGAGATATCTCTAACAGGGTGTTTAGTAGATTTAAGATTATGTACACTAAAGAGGCAGGCGTATCTGATCTCTTAAGTGCTTTGATGAGGAGATTATAAACTAATGATAGTTAACTATGAAGTTACTTTTGAAATCCCTGCAAATCTTAGAAAAGATATTTATATTGTAAGTAGTGAAAACTTCTTAGAGAGTTTTAACAGGTTGTTTGAATCATATTCAGAATTAGACGCTGAGTGGAATGTTTTTATATGTAACACAGACACACAGATAGTCACTAAAGAAGGGATAGTATGAGTATTGAACTAAGCGTGATTAAAGGCTTGTGCTTTGGCTTAGAATACGTCAATGGCGATGACGTAGGAGAAGATGAAGTAGGAGTCTTTGTAGTACTAGATCTAGGTTTCTTAAGGTTACTATTTACTACCTATAGACCTATGTAATCTGAATAGAGTTTGGACTAGTAGAGTTTTCTAAGAGAGGCATTAAAGAACTCATAGCAACTTTACTAGATCCAATCCAATCAGATCTGCCATCCCAAGTCATACCGACTAAGATACATCCTTCAGTATTCTCTGAAGAATTTCCTGAGTGAATCCTTATACCTTCGAATCCTTCTACATTATTTAGTAGAGGTAGCTTTGTCTTAAACCTATTAGACAATGTGATATCAACACTGTATGTACCACGCGGTATAGCAGTCTTATTCTGTACCTTCCAGTCCTTAACAGGTACTCCTTCAACTTCTCTAAACTTATCCTCAAGAGTATAGCATATAGGAGCTAAGCTAAACCCTGTATCTTCATATAGTTGACCTACTGTAAAGGTTTCTCCAAAGTGTATACGCTTGAGTAATAGTTTCATTTAGCTAAAGCCTTCTTAGTATAGAATAGAGTACGATCACCGAATAAGTAGAAGCCAATGACTGCTGCAAAGTTATCTACGTCAGGAGATACTGTACCTAGAGTGTGTGTATAAGACCATGTTAGAAGAGCTATAGCAGCCACTAGAGGACGTTGTAATCTAACTACAGCCTCTACCCACATATAAGTAGGATTAGTGCCTCCTGCGTTGTTTAAAGCAGTGAACCACTTAAGATCCATCTCCTTCATTGCAACCCAGTGTTCTATTGTAGAAGGTTTAAACTCATCAGGAGCTACGAATCTAGCTATTAATGACTTGCCTAACTCTACTCCTAGCGGAGCGAAGGCAGCGAGTGCTGTAATCGGATCTATGATTATTCTCCTGTGTCTTCTTGTAAACCTTTACCTGCTAGTCTATTCTTAATAAACTCAGCACGTTGCTCAGGATTTTGTAATAGCTTACCAAGCATCTTAGCCTTGTTAGCATTACGCATCATTGTGAAAGTCTTCTTAACTACTTGTGCTTGAATAGGACGAGCTAGGCTATTGAACCCAGGATCAGAACCAAGAGCATTAAGAACGTTCATAGCAGCTACGCCTGAGTCTCTCTTAATCATCTCTAAGTCTTTAGGCTCTAACTCCATGCCATATACATCCTTAGTCATTGCACCAATCTTTAAGAACGGATTAGAGATGAGTCTCTGAGCACCTGTTTGTTCTGCACTAGTAGGTGTAATAGGAGTCTTACCTAAGACACCCTCAGCAGTTGATTTAATCTGCTTCTTCTCTTGCCCTAAGATATCAATCTGAGCAGGTAGTTGTTCTCTTAAACCTGGAATACGTGCTTGCAATGCATTTACTGGAGACATCAAACCTTCTTTAATATCTCGCTTAGTAGGATCTTGAATAGTTGCTACTTGAGCCACTGCAGAAGGAACAACAGGATTTAAGATACCGGCTAGATTAGAACCGTATCTCTCAGGCTGAGCTACTGCTTGAGACACTTTAAACAAAGACTCTGTATAAGTCTTGTTAAAGAAGTTATCTGCAAGGATCTGAGGAACTTTCTTAGCAGTCTCGATATCCATTAGAGGTTTACCTTGACGTGCCATAGACTTCTCATGAGCAGACCAATCAGCCATCATACCCATAATAGTAGCGAATGGTTCAATCTTCTCATAGCTGTACCAGTTACCACCTACCTTAACAGACATTGGAGGAATACCTGCAGCTTCCATACGCTCACGTAGAGCCGGATCATTGAAGTGACCAGTAATCATGCCTGAGTTAGCCATTGAGTATGTTTGTAGAGCAATACCAATACCAATCATTTGCTGTGCTCTGTAACGTGCAGGTAGTTCCTTAGTGAAGTCTCGATAAGCTTTCATCTTATTAAGATCATCAGTAAGTTTTTCTACTCTAGCAATAGCTGCTTCTTTAGTTACATCATCTACTGCTTGTCCTGCTTTACGTTTAGCATCTAGTAATTTAGACTCAATCTCTGCCACTTTAGATACAGCAGTGTTGTAATCATTTTTAGCAGTTACTGCACGTAGCATACCTAAACCAGGTACGTATGATGCACCTTCTTTAGCTACGTTCAAAGGAACTTTAATAAAAGGAACTAATAAAGTACCGATCACTGGAGTACGTTCACGAGCACCTTCAATCGCCTTAGCAATACGATCCATTGTCGAATTACCTAGAGGATTGTTATATGTATTATAGTCAGACCAAAGCTTAATCTCTTTAGTGTACTTACCTAAGTCAGTAAACTTACCTAATAAGTCTAGCTTGCTAGGATCACCTTGTAAGAACTTACCTGCTTCAGTTGCTAATTCGTCAGGAGAAATCTTATTCTTAGCAGCATACTTAAGAACTCTATCATCACGTAATAGACGTGCTTTGGCTACTTCAACACCCATAGAATCTAGTACAGCTTTTGTACCTTCATCAAGTGCTTTAGTTAACGCGATAGGGAATGTACCGATCTGATTAAGTAAACGAATATCGCTTAACTTACCTGAAGTCATTCCTGAAATCTTAGATTCAGATACATCAACAGCACCTAGACCGCCTTGCTTAAGAGTATCTGTTAAGTTATCCCAGAATCTAGGAGCAGCCTTCATGAAACCCATAGCCATGCCTTGTAACTCATGCAAAGCATCTACCATCTTAACATCTTTGCTTGTTAGAGACGTACCAAAAGTCACTAAAGGCTCTGTAATAACCTTAGTGATGTTACCTAATACGTTGATAATAGGTGTAGTAGTTGCTGATAAGTATGAGTTACGAATGTATGAGTCAAACTTCTGTAAGAACGTAGGCTCTTTAGTTACTTTGTAGATAGCTTTAGCCTTAGCTTGTGCTGCTGCAGCTTCATCAAAGTATTGTGAATTGTTAACCTGCTTAATGCCATCAGCAATACGCTTAAGACAATCACCAACAAATGCCATCAGCAGCCTCCGTTTTCAAATAGTTTCTCTAGTCTACGACCTTGCTTGATCTGCTGATTCATACGGGCAATGTGTCTAAATGCTGCAGAGGTTGCGTTGATATCTCCAAAGTAAGCAGCGAAAGCACCGGCTGTCTTATTCATCTCAATAGCTAATGCTTCAAGAGCAGCTTCATTGCCTGTCTCTACAGCTCTATCGATTTGCTTTGTTAATAGATCTAGATTATTTAATCTGTTTAAGAATGTTCTTGTAACAAGTTCTTTCTCAGCAGCATTGAATACATCACCACGTACACGATTCTGTAGTAGTAACATACCAGGATCTGCTAAGTCACCGTTAACACTTTTAATTACCTGCGCTAAGCCATCTGCCTGTTCTTCAGTAAACTCATCAATCTTCTTTTGAGACCAGTTTAACTGAGACTGAGCAGCGAACTTCTCTTTCTTGATAGCTGCTAATTTACTTAAGCTTGCTTTATCTTCTGAGTCTAACCAAGTTCTGAAAGCCATATACTTAGACTTTCTCTCCTTAGTCATGTCCTTCATCATATCTAATTGACGTGATGTAGGAGGCACATCCTTTGACTTAGGAAGGAAATACTTGTAATACGCTAGATTACATTTCTTCATAGAGCACATCCATCGAATACGCCTCGATCAAATAGTTCTGTAAAGTCTTCATGGCTTAACTTGTTCTTCATAAGTTCTTCCATAGAAGGTGCTTTAAAATCTTTACCTTTAATCTCAGCTAAGTTATCTAATACTTTAGCGTAGCTTCTAAATACATCAGGCATATCATTAGCCATTAACTCTGGATTGATAGCCTTCATAACATCATAAGCTTGCTTCTGTTCTACTGGAAGAAGTCTTGGTTTAACACCTGTAGCGTCATAATCAAGGAATCTTCTACCTATATTATACAGGTTTTTGCTTACGTTGTCAAGCCCTAACCAAGCATTTGATTCAGGATTTAATCCATTACCAATCTTAGCTACAGTTCCTGCAAAAGGTGCAGTAGGTGTAGCAATCTCTACCTTAGCAACAGGTACGTTAGGAAGTGCTAAATTAGTTCTAGGGATTGTACCAACATCAGGAGTAGTCTTAACTACTTCACGTACTTGAGCACCAAGCTTACGTAGAAGGTTCTCATCAGAGATACCTGTTACTGACTTAACCCAGTCTAGATACTTCTGATCTGCAGCAGAACGCTTAGCACCATCAGCAATAATATATAGTGCTCTGTCTAAGTCTGATTCAAATCCTACAACATTACGACCATATCTAGGAGCAGCTTTGCTTAGTTCTTTTGGAAGAGAAGTGTCATAACCTTCTAGGAATGAAGGTACATTTGGAGTTAGTTCTTGAGTAACTGAAGGAATAGGAACTACTTCATCGACAGCCTGTGTAGGTGTCTCTACTTTAGGTGTAGGAGTTGGCTCAGCTATGTTAGAATCCATCTCTTTAGCTACATTATCTGTAACTCCAGATACTTCATCACCTGCTTTACCTGATACCGAAGGAGTTTCCTTCTCAAGCCATCCTAGTTTCTTAAGTGCTTTACCTAATCCAAGACCTAATACACCACCACCAGTAGCACCGGCAGCAGCACCTACAGCACGGTTTGCCATAGTATCTTCTGAGCCATATAATGGATCAAAGAAACCTTGAACACCGCCGGCAATGATACCTTCAGTAACGATAGAACGTACTGTAGAAGTACCTAAACCACCGATTAAGTTGGCAGGATCTGCAAGAGTACCTAATACGTAGCCTGTATAAGAAGCTGCTTTATTACCTTGTAACTTACCAAGTTCATATTCAAATTCTTTACGAAGATCTGCTTGTTTAACAGTCTCTCCTGTGGCTTGCTCTTGTACTGACGGAGCAGTACCTGTAGAAATAATGTTACCAAACTCATCATATACAGCATCAGCACCAGGAGCGGTTCTTTCCTGTCCTGATACAGCAGTCATTACTTGACCGACACCACGAGTCGTGCCTGTAACGGCTCTTTCTACACCACGTGATAAAGCCTCTCCTGTAGAGATCTGCTTAGTAACATCTACTCCTAGATAATCACCAACAGCTTTAAGTAACTGTGTTGCACTAGTCCCCTCCGGAACGGTCATCTTACCGAGGACAGGAACTTCTACCTCAATATAGTTAGCCATTATTTTGGTTTATAGTTTGGATTAGGAATGATCTTACCGTTTTTATCAAACATATAAGGATCTGTGTCAGGAACTGCAGTAATAGCAGGCTTATTTGTAGGAGAACCTGGAGGCGGAGGTGCGTTAGATGGGGATGGCGTAGCACCTCCAAAGATCATACCAGGAACTTGCTTAACAACTTGACCATCCTTAAGTACAGTAACGTTACCCCATTGATCTTGTTTGTATTCGTATCCGTCAGCAGCTTTCTTAGAAAGAGCTTCTTCGTATCTCATACGAGACTCTGCAGATAACGCATCTTGATATTGTTTTACTAAAGGCAAAGCCATATCTGATAAGCCACGCTTTTGTAACTCTTTAATCATTGCAGGATATAGTTGCTTCGGATCATTGAAGTCAATATCTAAACCTTGTACAGCTTTAGTAGCCTCATCCGCAAGAGCAGCCTTCTTAAGTACTGGATCTTCCATACCAAATAAACGACCGATAGCACCACCTGCTACGTTACCTAGGCGATAAGAAGCGTTTAGAATAGGAGCATAAGCACCGCCTCCTTGTGAAGCCATATAAGCTTCTTTAGAAAGTTGGTCTTCTCTTTGTTGTTGAATTAGTGCCGGATCAAATGCACCAAATAATCCCATTGGTTGAGCCATTCTTTACTCCTTAATCAAACGATAGGTCTTGCCATAGACCAGGTGTATTTGTACTGTTTACGTCAAACCCTTCAAAGTTAGAACCAAAAGGATTATAGCCATAGTTATAAGCTTCTTTAGGAACACCAAATAAACCTGTAACAGACTGCATAAATGGACTAGTTCCTGAAGGTGCACTCATTTTACCTACAGAACCTAACGCACCTGACAAAGCATTATAACGAGCACCTGCCGCAGCTAGTGCGCCTGCTTGTTGCTGTTGAGAGGCTTGTAAGCCACCTTGTAATAGAGCACTTGCCTGAGCAGCACCTGATTGAGCCTGTCTTCCACCTAACTGAGCACCTAAATCTAGAGGACTTAAACCTAATTGCTCTAGAGTAGATCCTGTACCGATGTAAGATTGCACTGGAGCAAGATACTGAGTAGCAAGTGAAGGAGTTAAACCAAGAATATTAGCACCAGTACCGAATAAGCCTGCAGCGAATTGTTGTTGTGCTTGTCCTTGTTGCTGTGCTGTCTGAGCAATGTTTAAATCTTGCTGTGCTAAAGCGTTATAGTAAGCAGCTAACTCTGGGTTAGATGCCGCCATTCCACTTGTTGTACTTCCACCAGTAGCTAAACCAGTTCTTCCTGTTTGGAATAAACGGTTACGAATATTAGATAACTCTTGCTCACGCTGAGGAGCTAATGCAGCAGTAGTTCTAGCAATGTATTGGTTCTCAACTTCTTGAGGACTTTGTGCTAAATATTGTGAACCTAATCCGAATAATTTCTGAGCAGCAGGAGCAAACTGATTAGTCATTCCTGACACATCATAGTTAAACCCACCGGCAGATGAGATTAGACGATCGCGTAGAGCAGCGATATCAGGAGCTACTGTACTAGAAGCACTTGTTACATATCCTGTTTTAGGATCGACTGTGAAGTTAGAAGCACCAAACCGTGTAGTAACTCCTACTGGTCTAAACTTAGCAGCATCTGCAGCAATACGTGCTGCTTCCATCGAAGCATTCGCACCTGCATTAGCAGCAGCTACAGCGTCATCGCCTGCTTGCTCAGCCACGAAAGGGCTAACTACTGCACTGATTATGTCACCCATTACAAACTCCTCTTGTAGATATGACCTACTTTTCCGTTATTTAATTGAATCTTATCGAACATTTCCCATCCTGTTAATCTACCAAACTTAGCTAGTTTTGTGTTATCTTCTTCTACAAGAGCTAGTAAAGGCATACCTGCTAAGTATTGAACAAAATACAAATCTTCTAAAAACTTTACTTTAACATTGCGATCCCACTTACGTACATCAGTATGAAACCACAACATATCTCCGTACCACTCGAGATACATAGTATAGTCTACACGGTTTACTACCGGTGTCTTAGTACTAAGCATCAACCTTTAACCAAATATCACCATCAGTGCCTCCTGTAGGATCTGAAGTAGATACTGTACGTGTTCCATATCCCATAGATGTAGAAGCAATAGATAAAGTTCTATTAGTAGATAAATCACCACCACCTGTTAAACCTGCTCCTGCAGTGATAGTAGTAGTCTTATCTGCTTTAGTTCCTACTGTAGTTGTTAGACTAGTTACAGTCGACCCTAAAGTATCTATTGCGTCTTTTACAAAAGCAGTAGTTGCTATTTGTGTTGTATTAGTCCCTGCAGCAGCCGTAGGTGCTAAAGGAGACCCAGTAAATGTTGGAGAGTTCTTATCAGCCTTAGACTGAACTGCTGACTGAACAGCAGAAAACTCAGTATCTAATTCTGTACCTCTAACAACTTTATTTGCATTACCGGATGGTAACGTATCTTTAACTGTAAAATTTGTTGATTTAATGTAATCGCTCATAATACTCGTCCTTGTTTCACATAGACATCAATCTTCTGGATAGATATAGGTTGCCCTGAAATATTAGTTTCAAAACCAATTTGCAAGACCTTGCCTCTTCCATGTGCATTGACTTTCTTTTGGTCAATCTCGACACCGCCTGAGTATTCAGCGATACCGTATTCAGCTACGCCGTACTCATAAACTACTTGATCACCTACTACTGAAGTTTCAGATCTATAGTTGTTCTGATAATCAAAACCCCACTTAACTGTTACTTCTTGATTTACACCGCCTACTACTGTGTATCCAATCTTCTTAAGAATCTTCTCAGTTGTTGGTGATTGAAAGTCAAAGTAGTTAGTGAAATAAATAAAAGGATATGATGAACCGTTATCATCATTACCTGAATAAACTCCAATGTATCCTGGGAAACCCATCAACATTCTACGTGATGTATCATAATATAAAGCAGAAGGTGCTAGAGTCCATGCTGTAGGTCTTGCTGCTCCATCAGGTAAGGGTGCTCTAACATCAAAGCAATAACTAATATCTGATTGAGGGAAAGATACAATATAAAACGCATCCTTCTCATTGTATGTTGCTCTTGCTTTACTTAAATCTTCACTAACTAAAATAGCTAATAAATCGTCACGTACGTTCTTACTTACGTCACGCATTGGCATAGATTTCTCAGTTACTAAACGTGCAAAAGATCTAACGCCTGAATCAGAGAGCCATAATAAATCGTTACTAATGCTTTTAACAGTATCTCTAGCAACACAACCAACACCGTTAATACCTTCTAATAAGGACATTGTATTAGGGTCTTGAGCACCTTGATAAATAAGAGTCTGTCTCTTACCATAGATTACTAAGAAACCACCGTGAGCACCTAATGCAGTAATCTCATCAGTGCCATTAGTCCATACTTGAGACACATCGATATAGCCTGATGTACCACCAAACCAAACAGTACCTGCTGCTACGTCTGAGAAGCGCACAGTTTGTTTATCTGTTGCTGTACTAGCTGACCATAATCTACCATAAGCAGATAATACGATATCGTTTTGCTGTACAGTTCCTGTATAAGTAGAATGCTCTGAAATCCTACGATACTGTGATGTACTTACAGCAGGGTCAAATACTAATGGGTCGTGTCCTGATTGGAAGAAATAGGCTTTGTTGTTAAGAGAAGCAATAGACCAATTGTTTGCAGTGATCGTAGGTGCAACTCCTCCGCCGCCATAAGTAACCTCTGATAATGTAGTACCCACAAGTTTAAATAATTTGTTGTTTCCTGTGGCGAGTACATATTTAATTCCATCAGTACCTACTAATTCGTAAATCTGTTGAATCTCTTGATTGTTTAAAGCTGTAGGAGAAGTTGTATTCGCTTTAACCCAACCCTTCCTAGAACCAATACGACCAAACTTATCAATTACAGCATTAAAGGCTTGTAAAGCAAAACCGTTCTCTAGCTGTACACTGGCATCTTGAGTGTTTAAGCCATAGAATCCAGGCGCTGCTACCGAGACAGACGATAACTGCTCAGCCATTAGCAAGCACTCCAGTTAGATTCTTCTACATAACGATTAGATTCAATAGCGATAGCGTCACCTAGTGTTTTATTGTATAGCTGCATAGCATCTCCTGAACCAATACCCGCATCTTCACCACGTTCTGCTAGTGCTCTTGCATAAGCACCCATAATAACAGGTAGAGACGGTACTAAAATACGTGTAGCATCTGCAGTTAACTCAGCCTGTGGCTTACAGATATTAAAGAATAACTGATAAGCACCATCCGGAATAGGATAGATATCTACCTGAGTATCTCCGTTAGAGTCTTCACCGTTAAAGCAATACTCTGTAGGAGAATTTCTATCAGGGTTTTCACCTAATAGAAGATATGTCATACGACTTACTGGAGACTTCTTAAGGAAGTACTTCTTCCCTGAATTGTTATTCCATACATCAATAACTTCAAATCGCTGACCTGATCCTACTAAAGCATAGTTAAAGATGCCTGTTGAGGTATTAACTGTTAAAGTATCTGATAAAGCATTCCAAGAATAGGCATTCTCAACGTCCATCTTAGCATCGTTGACATACGCACCTATTAATTTAGAATAGTTTGTATCCACGACAGACGTAACTTCGTCTTCACGGAGGCGTTTTAATACTGCGTTTACTAGTTCTAAGTAAGTCATCTGAATATTATACCATATAATTATTAAAAAGTCAAGCTTTATTTACCACTTTACCTTATCTGCCCAGTAAGCCGCACTCATTTTACCTTTAGCGATATTCTTGGCATGACGTGCTTCAAAACTCTTTTTACGTGCTTTCTCTGCCTCGGTCGTGGGATGAGCACCTGCACCTTTAACACCTTGCTGACCAAAGCGAATAGTCTTAACTTGATCACCCTCTTTAGCCACTACTACGTGTGACTTAGTAGGATGGCTTGGAGTAGCTTTTGGCTTATTATATCCTGATACACCGGCACGTTCTAATCTAGAGTCTTTTTTCATTTCTTAGCCTTATTCTTTGCAGTACGTCCGCCACGTTGTGGAAGAGACTTACCTGCTTTTGATAGAGCAATTGCTACTGCTTGCTTCTGAGGTTTACCTTCTTTTACCATTGTTCTGATATTAGAAGATACTGTTTTATCTGAGCTACCTTTTTTAAGTGGCATTATTTCTTCCTAATAAGTTCAAACGTATTGATAGAGGAAAACATAGACGATGCTTCGGGGGTTAGTCTAACTTCGTCACCTTCATCAAGAAGTACGTAAGCTCCTCCATCAAACTTAAGATAGTCTTTAGAAGCCATAGAATAAGCATTTAAGATATCATATTCTGTATTTGTTGTTAGATCGTACCACTTGGCTGTGATTGTTTTGGTATTGCCTGATGCATTATGCAAATACATTAGATTCCATTTAGCAGCGTATCCAGTAGGCACTTTAAATACACACGTAGTCGCCCCTGCTGTTAGATTATGTCCTACTGAAACAGAAGAAGAATCCATCAAGCACCAAACACTTTCTTAAATAATAATGTTATCGCTGACCCAATAGCACCTGCAGAGAACAATAGAACATATAGTCCACCTTTGCCTTGATTTATGACAGCATTAACCTGAGCCATCTCTTTACGTAGAAGATGCACCTCATTAATTAGTATCTTGACTTCTGCTTCAAGTGCTCCGAAGTCTTTATCTGTCACATTATCGCTCATTACTAACCTTATTTACAAATTAATGAATTAGATAAAGAAAGAGGATTAACTCCTTCAGGAATCATATCAGGATCTAAAATATCTTCCACCCCATTTCCATCACGAAGTGCGTGTATGCAATAAGCTAGGGTGTTATCTTCTAAAGCAGTTAATTCGTGTACCTTATCTTTATGTATATAAATCATGTGCGGTGCTTGAAACACTGACTCAACACCATCTACTACTATCTTTAAAGAACCGGAGGCAAGCAGTGTTAGATGGTCAAACTGATGTGTATGCCCAACTTCAACGTCACCCGCTTTAGCAAAGTGCATCATACGGCTATATAAATTAGCAACACATCCTATTGAAATTAATGGGCTGGGCATAATTATATTTTTGTTACAGGTATATTGTCTTGTTCAACATCTTCAAAAATTGCGTTTTCAGCGTAAGAACTCCAAAAAATATTTTTAAGTTCTTCTGTTCTATTTTTTGCTTGTTGCAAACTATTAACAGCTTCATACAAACCAGTACTGTGGTTAAACACTTGATAAACCCCATTTTCAGGGTCGTTTTCCAAATCGGCGGAAGTCCATACCGTGTTACTTCCGTCAACAATCTCTTTTGCTATAGAAAAACGATATGATTCAGATAATAAATAAGCTTGCTTAATGTCTGCTAATGCAGCATTTGCCTGTTCTTTGGTATCAAAAACCTTTTTCTCACCTGTAGTGACGACAAAAAAACTATATTTCATGATACTGCTCCATATGCTCTTGATGAACTACTTGAACCACCTGTCCAAGTTATTGATTTTGCATTTAAATTAATTGCTTTACCACCACCGCCACCACTCCTAAGAAGAGTGATAGTATTGCTTGGGTTACCCCCACTAGAACCAGCACTGCCACCAGCGCCACCAGTGCGTGTACCACTACCAGAATCTAATCGATAACCCCCGCCGCCAGAGGCTCCCCAACCACCGCCGCCACCACCGCCAGCTACTTCATATCCATAATTATCATAAAAACTCACAGAACCGCCACCGCCAGCACCGCCACCAGCCCCGCTAGAGCCACCAGCGCCACCTGATAATGACACTGAGCCACCAGCGCCGCCAGAACCTGGCAATATTCTACCACCACCAGCGCCACCAACCCGTACGGTACCGGAAACACCACCTGTACTACCAGAGCTTCCTATACCACCACCAGCACCTCCACTAGCTCCACTAACACTTCCACCAGCAGCTCCACCAGCTCCACCACCGCCACCGCATTCAGGAGCATTTCCATAAGCAGCCCCACCACCACCACCACCACCGCCTCCTATATACCCAGAAGTGTTAGTTACTGTAGCCGAACTCATCCCAAAACCAAAATTTATAGCAGGTCCGCCGCTAGAGCCATTCGTATTATAATTACCTCCAGCACCGCCTTGCCCCATGATGTAACCATTATTAACAATAGTTAACGTATCACCTGTTGTACCGCCTGTTAGGTTTAAACCATAGTTACCTGTTGATGTGGCATATAAATATACACCTGAGTTAATTGTAACAGTAATATCTGTTTTACCTGAAACATATCCCGATACTGAAGAAAGATTTAAAGAAGCATTAGCAGTGTTTGAAGCAAAAGTATATGAAGACGATACACGACTCAGTAAGAACTGCTTCCAAGTTCCTGCATCTTTAATATACCCTTCTTGAACTGCTTTCCATGTACCGCCATCTTTGACGTACATAGTAGCTTCTTTCCAAACACCGCCTTGTTTTACATTAATAGTCATTGATTACACCTTATACCAAACGTCACCGTCAGAACCACCTGAAGGAGCAGAAGTAGAAACTGTTCTTACACCGTAACCGTTATAGCCTGAAGCAGGAGATAGTGTTATCGTACCACTAGAAGTAACTGTACCGCCTCCTGTTAAACCAGTGCCTGCAGATACAGTAATACTTGTTACAGTGCCTGTATTTGTTGTATATCCTGCACCGTTAGTTAATTGGTTTGTGTTATTAGGAATTGTTATAACACCAGTAGTTGCATTATAGCCTCCTGATCCTGCTGTAAAGCTGAGAGAAGCTCTTGCTAACGCATCTGTATACTGAGTAATTGTTGAAGACATTACACCAGTAGTTGAGTTATAACTTAAACCAGTACCTGCTGATAGGGCAGAACGTACTCGTGCATCTGTATAATAAAGATTAGTTCCTTCTGTGATCTGTGAAGTTGTAGAAGGAATTGTCGGTTTATTAGTTAAGTCTGTGTATGAGCCTGTTGAAGCTACTGTAGATAAAGCAGGCTTACCTGTTAAATCAGAATAAGCACCTGTTGAAGCTACTGTGGCATAACTAGGTTGAGTATAGCTCATAACACCTGTAGAAGCGTTATAAGATAAGTTACCTGTTGCTGAGATTAAACCTCTTACATAGGCATCAGTAAACTGAGAAGCACTATTAGCAGCAGCAGTTGCAGAAGCAGCCGCATTAGTTGCTGATGTTGCAGCATTGCTTGCACTTGTTGAAGCAGCAGATGCACTAGAGGCTGCATTAGATGCAGAAGTAGAAGCAGCAGAAGCACTAGAAGAAGCTGATGTAGCACTAGATGACGCATTAGATGCACTAGTTGCTGCTTGATTAGCATGATACTTAGCAGAGTATTCACCACCTGCTACAGTTCCTGAGGTTTTAGTAGCCCAGTCATTCGCTAATGTAGCTGATGCGCTTGAATCTGTGGCACTAGAAGCAGAAGCAGTTGCACTATTCGCTGAATTAGTTGCGCTAGTAGCTGCTGCAGAAGCAGAACCTGCAGCGTTAGTCGCTGAAGTAGAGGCAGCAGATGCACTAGAAGCCGCATTAGTTGCGCTAGTAGATGCCTCACTAGCTTTTGTTGTCGCTGTATTAGAAGCAGATACTGCAGTAGAAGCCGAAGAAGCAGCGTTTGTTGCTGAAGTAGAAGCAGCACTTGCTTGAGTAGTTGCTGTAGAAGCACTTGTTGCTGCATTCGCTGCAGAAGTTGCAGCAGAAGTTGATGAGTTAGCTGAGTTAGTTGCGAAAATACCTGCCTGTGTTTCAGCAGCCTGAGCAGCATTCTTATTAGATTCAACAGCCGCTAAGTCAGATGATAAGTCAGTCACTAAATTTGCAGCTTCAGTAGCACTCGCAGCAGCAGCTACAGCAGAGTTTTGTGCTTGTAGTCTATAAGCAGCAGCTAATAAAGCTTCAGCAGCCGCGTCATCAGCAGATGAATCAGCCTCATTCTTATATGTTTGTGCTAGAGATGCAGCAGATTGTGCTGAACTAATTGCACTTGATGCAGTAGAAGCACTTGCAGCAGCATTAGAAGCTGAAGTAGAAGCAGCGCTTGCGGATGTACTTGCATTAGATGCAGAAGTAGATGCATTAGTTGCTGATGTTTGAGCTTGAGTAGCGTATGTTTGTACTTGTGAAACTAACGCATCATCTGTAGAGTTACCGCCTCCACCTGCTCCACGATATAATGTCATTTAAACTTCCTTTGATTTCTTTTGTTTTACTGAAGGTTTAACAACTACTTCTTGATTCTCTTCTACAACTTCTTCATACTCAGGGTGCTTACGAAGTGAATCTATATCGTACTGTGATTCAAATAAAAACACATTACCTGATGCTTTGTCCCTAAACCTTGCCATTTGAAACTCCTTGTCTTTATTAAAGACTCCGTAGAGCCCTTAAGAAAGACCCCTAGAGCCCTTAAGAAAGACCCCTCCGAAGAGGGATCATTTCGTTACCTACTATTAAGCAGGTACAGCCAACGCAACAGCAGCACCGTCACGCAACTCTTTCACGCCGAACAATGTGTCAGCAGTGAACAATGTACCAAGCCACTCTTGCTTGTACTGAGTTTGTGTACGGATAGCCATTTGCTCAGCCAATACCGCGAAGTCACGGTGACCTAACAAGCAGATACGATCGCCATCAGCAGCCGCATCAGCGTTAGAAGTTACGAATACAGGCACACCGTATACGTTACCGATTTCACCATTACGGATTGTGTTGCCTGCGCCTGTCTCACCAACGAAAGCTTGCTCAGTGAAACGTGCGATACCCATCAATGTGTTACGTGTTGATGGAGGAACGATCAAGAAACGACCATCCATTGGTGTATCGCTGTCATCCAAACGTTGGATAGAACGGCGGATAGCTGCGTCAGTCAACGCACCTGCTGTACCAGTGTAAGCAGTAGTACCGTCAGCACCACTATAAGCACCAGTGTAAGCGTTTGTACCGTCACCACCGTTAACACCACGACCTAACTCTAGCAATGAGCTATCAACTTTACGAGCCAATGCATAGCCTGCATCGTCTGTGTAGAATTGACGCATAGAAGCCAAAGCTTGTGCTTCAGTGATGTCTTCGATCAAGATTGAGTATTCCCAGTGTTGATCAATGTTAACGATAACTTCAGTAGCTGTATCTGTATTCAATGTAACTTGAGTAGAAGCAGCTTTTGCGTTTGCAGAACCACGACCAGGTTTAGGAATGTGAATTGAATCACCTTTCTTACCTTTGAAGTTCATCTTCTTAATTAAATTAGCAGCAACCAAATTCTTCTTGTAAGTTGCTACGACCTCATCACTCCACAACTCAGGGATAAACTTAGCTGCTGTAGTGATTGTTTGATGATTAGTACCTAAAGCCATTTTTAAATTTCCTTATAAAGTTAGAGTATTAACCTTTAACTCTACCTTCTGCATAAGCCTGACGAATCTCAGGTTCTAATGCGTGGTATCGTTCACGGTCATACATCATTAAACGTAAAATATCTTGCCTACGGAAAAACTTCTGAGGCGTTTCACCAGAACCTCCTGTTTGCACAGAAGCGGCTTTGAGGTTTTGTTTGCGTTGTGCTTTATCAGCTTCGATAGTTGCGTCCACCTGCGAGTCAGCTTTTGCCTGAGTCACTCCTCTAATCGCCTTGTAAGTTGATAAGAGTTCTAGAGCGGAGTCAACATCGTAGTTAACTGCACTTGCATACAAGTTCAAACGTACTTTAGATGCCTTAACCCACTCAGCAAATTCAGCACTGTTTGCTACCTCCATATAGTCAGGATGTTGTTTCTCAATCGTAGCTACTGCTGTTGCAATACGAGATTGCTCTGCAGCTTGCTTGGCAGATAATACTGCCGGATGATTATCAATAGCCTGATTAATAGCCTTGTTCGGATCTTCAAAAAAATCAATCTCTTGCTTAGCCTCTGGCTCAACATTAGGTTTATTGATTTGCTGTTTGATCAGATCATCAACGAGTTTACGTGTCTCTCCTACCTCTTGTGCCTGTCTTCCAATTAGCTTCTCAGCCTCTTGGTGCATGCGAATAATCTCATCGAGAGATTTACCACGATACTTATCAGGTAACTCAGGTGTTTGAGCCTGGTTGTTATCATCATCACCATCTAGAAGATTTTCTTGATTATCAAGTTCTTCGTTTTGGTTGTTAACGTCTTCGTTGTTGTCCGGTTCGTCCAGATCAAATAGTTCAGCCATACTGTCCTCCTGTCGTATTTACGATTCTAGGAAATTAAAAAATAGCTCGGCAGTCAAGAGAGCGTCTGCTTATGAGCCACTACTCACCGTTTCTCTTCTTCTCCAGTGCCAACTTCTCAGCTCTCACTCTATTCCACCGGTCATAACTCGATGGATGGAGACCGCTAAACGGTTCAAGGTAGATACCACAGGGAGAGATGATTCTCTCTGCCGTATCCGTTTTGCATTCCTCACAGAAGACCTTTTTTACCGTATCATCTACGAAATTTTCTGTGACAGAATTACAACTGGTACATTTAAACTCAAACAATCTTCTAGGCATCTTTGGCTTCCTCTTGAAGCTGATCGTAGACTTCTTTGCTTGAGTCTTCTAGGTTGAGAATCCAGTTAAGGATTGATAACTCACCCTTCTTAAAATATAATTGTTCTAGAGTGTCAGCGCCTCGTAAGGAATCAACACTCTCTTTAATCTTTGTTACGTCTTCAATCAGTTCTTTCCATCCTTTAGTACCGAATAGTCCGAATCTGTTCTCGTAATAGTCTTGTAGTTCTCTATCCATAATCTTTTTCCTTGACGGAGATTACTTTCTGTGTTATAATAGATATATTATAGCATAAAATTAGAGTTTTGTCAAGCCTTTATTGTAATTTTTTAGTCATTTGCATAGCTGCAATACGTTCATTTGAGGCAATATCTTGCTCTTTTACTAACAAATTACCGATTTCTTTCCTCATTTTGAAGTCTAAAGGTAGATCACCGTTAGGTTTCATAGCATCCATAGCCTTAATCTGTAAATCAGGTACTACAGCCTTAGCTTGTTCAATCGCTTTAGCAGCGTCTGCTTGAGCTTTTTGAGCTTCAGCCATAGCACGAGCTGCCTCGGCTTGAGTTCGTTCAACCAGAGCCTGCATTTGGGCTAATTCAAGCTGTTTTTTAGCCTGATCTTCTGGAGTAGGACTAGCCATCTTCTGCAACGCAACAATAATCTCTTCTCTATTAGACAAACTAGAGGATTTTACGATGCCTTGAAGCAATACAGGAGTAATAGGCGAGTTTCCTAGAGTCTGCATTAAGCCTACCATTTGTTGTTGTTCGTATTCACGAGCCACCATGCCCATTGTAGACAAAGGAACAAACTTAAAGTCCTGTACAGGGTATCTTTCAGGGTCAAACTGCATGAATCTCCAAGCAGCTTTCTGAATAAACGGCACTAAGAAGTCTTCTTGGAAGTTAATCAATGTGCGTTTGTTCTTCTTCATCAAGCCTGATAAAGCCATTGATAAGCCTGCGCCTGATGCTTCGCCTGCAGCTACCTGACCTGGCATTGCTGTAGCGTCCATAGTGCCTGTGGCTTGTAATAACATTGCTTGGAAGGTAGAAGCAGTCTGTAGATTACCTGGATCAGTCACGCCAAACTTAAACGGCATCATGATTTCATTAGGATTACCGTTAACCAATAAGTTCTTACCGGCTTTAACTTCGTATTTAGCACCACGAGGTAAGCGAGTAGCGTCCATCGCCATCATAGGTGCTGTAGTCAATGCTAAAGAATCTAAGTGAGCACGTACTTGTGCGTCCATCGCCTTCTGCATGTTATAGCCCTTCTCTGCTGTACCACGACCCCAGAAGCTTCCTGGAAGTGAATCAGCTTGATAAGCGATTACAGGGCGATCTTTCATCATATAAGGAGATTCTTCTGCTTTAAGAAGGTGTTTACCGTCAGCAATAACGATAATAGCTTCTACCATGTCTTGATAGTCTTCAGCTTCTTCAGAGAATAGATCAACTACATCTTCTTCTTCGATACCTGATAAGTATTCACGAGGAACTAAACCATAGTAACGAATAACATTTACTTTATCTTTTTGATACTTTACATCGTCTGATGTTGTATCTAGTTTATCATCAGCATTGCTTGTACCTACATCGCACTTACGATATAGACCATTCATCATGCCTTCGATAATAACATGTAACGATACTTGTTCTTCAATAGCAACACCTAAAGCTGTATCAACAGACAATGCATTAGGATCGATTAAGAAGTTAGTAGGTAATACTGGATTCAAACCAACCATAAAGTGTGTCTTCTCGATCACACCGATAGCAGCAGCGTTTGTGTTTCCTGGAATAGCTTGTGTAGCAGGTGCGTAGATATTCTTTTCTTCTACGATGATTTCACCGATACCTGTACCATAGATCTCAGCCAATAGAATGATATTATCGATAGACTTCTTAACTTTACTAAACTTGAAGTCCTCATGCATCTGTAGACGTACAGCTTCTACATCAGTTCTGTTTTGGTCTTGACGATCATCTTGAATGTCAAACCATTCACCACGTCCAAAGATAGCTTCAGAGATCTCTGCTTGCTTACCTTCAATCGCTTGCTGTAGAGCAGGCGTTACAATACGTGATCTTTCTGATTCACGAGCTTTATCTTCTGCAGACCACTGACCCATGAATAAGCGTTCGTATTGTTCCCACTTATCTAAATGGTTTGTATTGCGATGATCACGCCATGCAGTACACTTCTCAACAACAAACTGAACTAGTTCTTGTTCTGCTTCCGCTACTGGTTCAATTTCTTCGTATCTTTCGTCCATCTTATAGTCCTTCTAATGGTTGTGGTAGAGTTGATGCAGTAATGTCTTCGTACTCCATAGGTAGCTTCTTAATCTGCACACCTGCAGCACCTAGCTTAACAGGCTTAACTGCAAAACCTGATCCTAATGTTTCTTGGATGTATTCTTGTAATTCTTTTTGTGTAAATCCTTTTTGATATCGCGCTTTTGCACCATTTCCAATAATAAGAGACATAGGCTCATTACCTGGAGTGCCTTTAGCATTTAATACATCTTTACCACGAGTTGTGATAATCGCTGTACCTTCAGGCTTTAGAATACGTCCGATGTTTTGTACAATCTCATCACGTGTTTCTCTAGGTACTACGTTAAGTACGTTAAAGTTAGTAACAGCACTGAATGAATCACTAGGGATTTCATCAGGAGATTGGAAGTCAGGTTTAAAGTTAGGAGGAGGGAATGGTTCATAAGTCATTGCACCTACCTTTTGAGCACCGACACCTAAGCCTGCGCCAAAGTCTAGACGATTACCAGGAACGCCTAAGTCATCTAATAGTTTATATGCTTTCTCGTATGTAGAAGTTGTACCTACAATCTGAGTTAATCTTGAGTTCTCTGCAGGAGGTAGTTCTACTTTAGAAGGAGCAGCATCGAATAACTTCTTAGCAGCACCTGAAGCTACGTCAGCAATCTCTGGGAATAGTTTTGTTACAATACTCATATTAGTATCCTGATATAAAGTCTAAAGGTTCAACACCGTCATCTTCATCATCTGCAAAGTATGACGTAATAGCTAACTGATCAATATAAGCTAAAGAGTCAATCAAGTCATCGTGTACTTGTGGAGTAGGGAACATCAACAGTTGATCGATGAAGTCGCCCCAATCACCTTCTTTATTTAGCTCAATACGACCATGTTCAAAGCGTCCTTGTAGTGCCCAAATAATACGGTCTGCTTTCTTCTTATTACCGTGTGTTAAGTCTTCAATATGAGCATAGATGTTATTCTTACGCATCAAATCACTTAAATAAGGTAATACAGCATTCTTTAGAGCACCACGTTCAATACCGATAGCAAGTGGTTGATAATCTCTAATCAATGTGATAATCTTAAGAGCAGTCTCTTTAATATCCCATCGACCATGTTCAATCTTATCGACAAACCACTTACCTTCTTCTGTTACTTTAACTACAGAGATAGCTGTTTCGTCTAACTTCTTCTTACTGCCTGAAGCTCTAGCAACATCTTCAAAACCTGCTAAGTCAACAGAGATATAGTAAGAACCATATTGAGGCTCTTTACCGTACTTGATCCACTCATCTTTAAAAACACCAGAACCTGCATTATCGAAAGAAGCTTCATACTCTTGCTTGAATGAGAAACTTGATAAAGTTTTCTTAGCATTCTCAATTTCTTTAGGATTGATTAATGGGTTATCTTTAGTAGTAAAGTGCCAAGATTTCCATTCTTCATCTGAACCACTCTCTCCTAAGTTATACATATCAAAGAACCAGTTACGACCCTTTGGCGTACCAATAAATAGTGCACGTCCTTGCTTATCTGACAGAGCAGCACGTAAGACCTTCTCCCAAGTCTCTTCTTTAATGTCAGCTACTTCGTCTAATACCAAATAAGTAAGAGAGACGCCACGAAGAGTGTCAGGGCGATCAGATCCTCGAACATATATCTTAGCTCCATTAATCAACGTAATGTCCATGTTGTTTACATGAGAACTAGCAATAATATCTCTACCAAGATCTAACAAGAGATCCCAAATAATCTGCCTTGCTTGTCCCTGTGTAGGAGCAACATACATCACTGCTGATCCTTTAGGACACTTTAAACCTTCTACAAGCAACGATACAGCAGATAATCTTGATTTACCACAACGTCTACCTGCAACAATTACTTTAAATCGTGTTTTATCACCAAAGACTTTCTGTTGCCAAGGTAATAACTCAAATTTTAATTTCTTTTCTTCACTCATAGTGGAGCTGCCCTCGAGACTTGCACTCGCTTCTCCTGCTTACAAGACAGGTACATCACTATAAATGCTTTGGCAGCATAACCCTTCATTAAAACCCGAACATCTTCTTCAAATAATCAATAGTACCTTGTACTTCACCGCTAGACGCAGTAGATGCACTAGGATTATAGGAAGCACCATACTTATTAATTGCTTCTAGTCTCTTCTCCATATTTGGCTTACCAGGACGTAAGAAACTATCTGTAAGAGTCTGTGTAAGAGTACCAGGATCTTGTTGATCAATAGCCATACGTAACTCTTTAGCAGTGCCTCTACCAATTACGTCTTGGTTACGACCATATAAAGAATCATGCAAATAATCAATCTGAGCTTCTGCACTATCCTTCCTCTTATTATTGTTTAACCACTTATTGTAATAAGGCTTATGAAAGTCAAACTGAAACAATCCATAACCTTTACCACCTTTTTGCTTTTGCTTATAATCAAACGAACCACCAGTCTCAACATCAATAGATGCCATTAGAGCCGGTACAGCATTCTCAGGGAATCTCTCTGACAATAAATCCCAAATGTATTGTTTATTCGGTGTATCCATCTGTAGTCTCTGTAAATTCCACGTCTGTATATGTAGGAGTATCGGTATCATCAGAACCACTAATGATTGTTTCACCGCCGACACCAGTGATCGTAATGTTAACTGAAGGTCTCGCATTAGTATTCTTATCCTTTTCAAAGTAGCTTACTGGAAGTACACGATCTATGCACATCTTTAACGCTGCTGCTTGAACAGGATGCCCATCAGTCATTGCTATTTCTACAATCTTGTTAATAACCTTATCACCAGTAGTCGCTAACAATCTTGCTTTTAATTCTTGTATTCGTCCAGTATCACCTACTGGTCTGCCTACTTTGCCAGGCTTCTTATAAGCTTGTATATCAGCTTTACGAGGACGACCTCTCTTAGCCTTTGGCTTATCGACAATATCCATTAATTATCCTTTACCTTCTTAGACAAGAAGAGAATTGCTACTAATTAGTTTACTTTAAAGTATTCTTTAAAGTTTTCTCTAGAGCAACCTAATAACAGATAGTCTATTATTTGTTGTCTCTAACAAGGCTTAAGAGCACAAATTAGAAGTTTTCTCTTAAGTACAATTATTATACCACACCTTTTAAATTTTGTCAAGTATTTTTTTGTTATATAGACATAACTTTTAGTTATATAGAGTTTCTTATTGTTTACAAACCTCTAAAATTGTATACTTTATGATACATTTCTATAGCAAGTTAGTAAACACTTACTTCTTCCTTTTTCTCTGTAAATTTCTCTTTCTTTTTTCTACAGGGAAATACCTTATTAATCAACTACTTAGTATACTCTCTACCTATAGTGTTTTTACTACTGAATTAACTACATTTAGTACTCAATAATTAACCTCAATTTACTCTTTTTTAGGTGACTGGGTAGATCCCCGTAAGAAAACTGCGTAATGATACCCCTCCCCCGTTGTTTTTATGCAACACTTATGAGAATTCTAGCAAGTTTTTGCAAAGTTTATTACTAAATTGTCTATAGAGTACTTGACAGAGTTGGAAAAGTGTGAGCCTAAAAAGCACC
>VFQS010000946.1_pt1 | contig 28628 bp, 25 predicted proteins | sample 3512361 | NCBI WGS metagenome assembly VFQS01 (sample SAMN10412375, study PRJNA504923) | tailings metagenome | isolation source: Relicate 1 Philex TSF3 active mining | place: Philippines
GGAAAAATAACTTTTACAAACTATCTCACTGACTTTAGTTTACAAAACTTATCATAACGTCTAGTTTCACCTGTTTCCAAATTTTCTACATCAAAAGCATGCGTAGTGAACATTATCTCGTGTTCAGACATCCCGTCTTTCAAAACACCAATTACGTCGCAATTTTCTGGTATAATCATGCTTGAAATAGGTGCTCCTGTTCTTCCTTTAACTACCAATTTATTTGTAGATTCAGTAAAAACAATATAATAATCAAACCATTCACCAACAATGGCAACATCATCAGAAACTTTTTCTAAAAACAAAATTTTACCATCCCCCATGATAGCTACATTATTTTGATCATACGTTTCATAACTTAAATTACCCTTATACGTAGCAGGTGATGGATGTCTTACCCATACTTTTTTGTGCCCTCTCTCTGCTTCTATCTCATCATAAGATCGCTCTTTATATTCGTCATCTAACTCATCGTAATCCTCGTCTTGTGAGTAAGAAAGAATACTTGTTAGTAAACAAGTAGTTAATAATATATTTTTAAACATAATAATAAACTTTTATCTAATTAATGCGTTAACTGAAACTCTTCTGAATGATCTTGTATGTAATTTAATGTGTCCATAATTTCATTCAAATTAAAAGAGGTAACTAATTTCATTCTGTATTCTTTAATATGGGCAATGCCTTTAAAATAATTGGAATAATGTCTTTTCATTTCAGCAATGCCAAGAGATTCACCTTTCCATTTTACACTCATTTCGAGGTGTTGTTTCGCCACTTCAACCCGATCAAAAACAGTTGGTGGTGATAACATTTCGCCTGTTTTCATGAAATGTTTTACTTCATTAAAAATCCATGGATACCCAATACTTGCTCGACCAATCATAATACCATCCACTCCAAATTTATTGCGATATTCGAGTGCTTTTTGAGGGCTATCAATATCACCATTACCAAAAACTGGAATTTTCATACGGGGGTTATTTTTCACCTCACCAATCAAGGTCCAATCAGCTTCTCCTTTATATAATTGTTGTCTTGTTCTTCCGTGAATAGATATTGCTTCAATACCTACGTCTTGTAATTTTTCAGCCGTTGAAACAACAAATTTCGACTTATCATCCCACCCTAAGCGTGTTTTTACTGTTACGGGTAAATTGGTGATCTTAACAATTTCTTCAGTCATTTTCACCATTTTAGGAATATCTTGTAACATACCAGCACCAGCACCTTTGCACGTTACTTTTTTTACAGGACAACCGAAATTGATATCGATTATATCTGGATTTGTTTTTTCGATAATTTCTGCTGAGCGCTTCATACTTTCGATATCATAACCAAAAATTTGAATCCCAACAGGTCTTTCATATTCGTAGATATCTAATTTTTTGACACTTTTAGCTGCATCACGAATTAACCCTTCAGAGGAAATAAATTCAGTATACATCAAATCAGCACCATGTTTTTTACAAAGCGCCCTAAAAGGTGGATCACTTACGTCTTCCATCGGTGCTAACAACAAAGGGAATTCACCCAATTCGATATTACGAATCTTTATCATGGAGCAAAAATAATGAATTTACGCTGAAGGCTCAATGTGAATTAGTACATGACCTAAAGAAGAAATTTGTTTTCTTAATTTATCTTTTAAATTATGAGAAATAGTATGACCTTCACGAACAGAAATGTTTCCATCTACACGTGCATGCAAATCCACATGATATTTCATTCCTGCTTTTCGAATAAAACATTTTTCAGTATTCACAATTCCATCCACAGTTAAAGCGATAGTTCTAATTTGATCAATAAGATCATGATGAGTATGTTCATCCATAATTTCACCTAAAGCGGGTCTGAAAATCAAGTAACTATTGTATAAAATGAATCCAGAAGCAAACAAGGCTGCCCAATCGTCTGCTGCTTCATAACCTTTACCAGCAAATAACGCTATTGAAATTCCTATAAAGGCCGAAACCGATGTAATGGCATCACTTCGATGATGCCAAGCATCTGCTTTTAAAGAAGAACTATTGGTTTCTTTGCTCTTTTTGAGTACAATACGATAAGAAATCTCTTTCCAAATAATTATAGCACCCAAAAAGAAAAGAGTCCAAGGTTTTGGTAAAGTATGTGGCTTTTGAATGTTTTGAACACTTTCGTATGCAATGTAACAAGCAGATGTGATCAAAAAAGCAACAACTAAAAAAGTAATCAAAGGCTCAGCCCTCCCATGTCCATAAGGATGATTTTCATCCGCAGGTTTATTTGTATATTTAATTCCAAACAAAACCAAAAGTGAAGCAAAAATATCTGTGGTTGATTCAATAGCATCTGCAATCAATGCATAGGAGTTACCAAAAATTCCAGCGACACCTTTCAAAATTGCTAATAAAGTGTTACCAACTATACTAAAATAAGTTGCTTTTAATGCGGTCTGCTCGTTTGAAATTTCGTATGACATTGTTAACAAAAATAGTATCTATTACATTATTTAGTACAACTTATTTTATCAAATATCTTTTATTTTTTTGTAATTTGTAATTTATTATTTTTTAAATAATTACTATTTTGCGATTTTGAAATCGTATTTTTGTTTTAATATTTTGATTAGATTTTGTTGATTAGAAGTTTATTAAGTTTCATATTCGTCTTCCTCGTATTCTTTTCTTTTGGGCAAAAAACATCTATTTGGTTTTACCCAAACAAGGGGCAATGGAATCAGGAAGTTTTGTACAAAACCCCCTTAGGAGTAGGTGATTTTTTTATTGATAAGCAAGGATTTACTTACAGCTTATTAGATAAAAGTCCGATAGAACATCATGAAGAAGATTCCCATAAAAGGTTAAAAAATAATGCAAATGAAAAGATTCGATACGATGTAGTAAAAGCTTCGTTTATAGGTGCAAACCTCGAACAACATCAAAGTAGTTCCAAATCCTCTCATTACCACAACTATATTTTGGGCGATGACTCTACTACATGGAAAGGAAATGTTTTTGGTTTTAAAAAAGTAGAAGTTACTTCTATTTATGAAAACATTACAATGCTGGTAGAAGCCACTGAAAATGCACTAGAGTACTCGTTCATCGTTGAGCAAAATCAGGATCCATCAATTATTAAAATGAAAATTGAAGGTTCGCAAAAAAATTACATTGATAATGACGGAAATCTTCATATCAAAACCCGTTTTGGGGATATCCTTAATAAAAAACCAAAAGCATGGATTATAGATGAAATTAGTGGTAATAAAAAACCAATAGCTATTGAATTTGAATTATCTAATGCTATTTTAAGCTACAAAATCAAAGATAAATATGACTCAAACCAACGCTTATACATTGATCCAGAAATAATTTTCTCTTCATTTACAGGTTCGGTAGCCGATAATAGAGGTTTTACAGCTACACCTGACCAAAATGGAGATTTAATTGCTGGGGGTGTAGCTTTTGGAATGGGATACCCGACAAAAAGCGGTTCTTATGATCTAGATTTTAATGGAGGGGAAACTTCCTATACTGATGATCAAAACAATACCTATACATTACAACACTCTGCTGTTGACTTAACAATTTCAAAATTTAATAGTAAAGGAGATGATCTTGTATTTTCAACTTTTATAGGTGGTTCAGGAAATGAAACACCGCATAGTATGGTTTGTGATAAAAATAATGACCTTTACATTTTTGGTGCTACAAGTTCTTCTGATTTTCCAATTCCAGCTAAAACATACGATAAAACATTCAACGGGGGAAATTTTCCAGCAAAAAGAACAAATATTTTCTTACCAAAAACTGACATTTTTGTGTTGCGACTGAATGCGAGTGGGTCTTCCTTAAAAGCATCTACATACATAGGTGGTTCCAAAAATGATGGAATTAGTGATAGTGCCTTATGTTATAACTCAGGTGACGAATTCAGAGGTGAAATCATTGTAAGTTCAGATAATAATATTGTAGTATCTAGCAACACGAATTCTGATGATTTCCCAACACTAAACGCTTTTCAATCAGTACTTAAAGGATACCAAGATGCTGTTATTTTTAAATTAAACCCCGATTTAGATCAACTAATTTGGTCTAGTTATTTTGGTGGAAATGATCTAGAAACTGGAAACGCTATTCAGTCAGCAGAGGATGGATCCTTGTTTGTAACGGGTGGAACAACATCTCAAGAGTTGACTTTTTCCAATGGAAACCAAACTTCGTTCAGTGGTGGACATTCTGATGGATATATCATCAAATTATCAGGAAACAAACCCACCATTAAATCTGGTACATTTATTGGAACGAATGCATACGATCAAGGATTTTTTGTACAGTTAGATAAAGCAAATAATGTCTATATATATGGACAAAGTGAAGGGAATTTTCCGATAAGTACAGGAAAATATGGTGTTCCAAATGCTGGTCAATTCGTTAGAAAATATTCCAACGATTTAAAAACACTTTATTGGAACACAAATTTCGGTACTGGGAGCGGATTTGTAGATCTATCTCCTACTGCTTTTTCTGTATCAACTTGTGGAGATATCTATATTTCTGGTTGGGGTGGAATAAAAAATAGATTATATTCTAAAGCCGTAAACAGTACTACGATTGGCTTAGAAGTCACAAATGATGCTTTTCAAAATCAAACAAATGGAAATAATTTTTACGTTGCAGTATTTGGTGAAGATGCTGGTAAACTAAGTTATGCAACTTATATGGGTGGTTTGAGTGCTGCAAATAATCACGTGGATGGAGGAACCAGTAGATTTGATAAAAGAGGAGGAATTTTTCAGGCAGTATGTGCAGGATGTGGCTCGGTGAGAGATGGTTTTTCAACAACTCCAAATGTATTTTCGCCCTATAACATGGCTGATTCAAACGGTTGTAATTTAGCAGCTTTTGAATTTGACCTGAAAGGATCAATTAGTAAAATTAGTGTGAATGATAGTGTTTTCTGTTCTAATGACTCAATCCACTTTTCAAACTTAAGTGTCAATTGTGATACCTATAAATGGGACTTTGGTGATGGTGAATATTCGACGCTCAAAGAACCTGTACATCAATATAAAAAACCTGGTAAATATATCATAAAACTAATTGGATCCGATTCAAAAACAAGTTGTGCGATAGCAGATACCGCTGAGACAGAGATATCCATTTTTAATAAAAATGATAAAATAATTAATCCGATAAGCTCCATCTGTTATGGCTCAGAAATTACCCTAACTGCACCTGAAACTGGAACTTATATCTGGACACCTGATAGTTTATTTTCACCGAACACTGAATCTCAAGTAACAACAACTATTTACAATGATATTACTATCGATTTACAAATCAAAAAAGGCTGTAGAAATATAAACATTAGCTACCCATTCAAAATTTTAAAAAATAATTTAAGTCAAAATCAAACTTATCAAGCATGTAAGGGATCGCCCATAGAATTAAAAACGAGTGGTGGTACAGATTACATTTGGGAACCTACAACCTATTTAAATCAGTCCAATAGTGCTACCGTTATAGCAACTCCTGATGATTCAATAACGTATTATGTAAAAAAGAAAATATCCGATAACTGCTTAGTTGTTGATACAATAAAACTTGAGGTAATTGCAAAAGAAAGTTCATTATTTGTAGACTCTATATTAAACCTTTGTGTGAATCAAAAAAAGATTATCACGCTCAAAAAGAATGAAAAAATTACAATTACTCCAACCACAGGTATTACTCAAATATCTCCTTACAAATATGAAATAAAACCCCCATATGATATTCAATACAATATTTTATATGACTATTCTTGTGGTGTAAAAAATGAAGTCCTCATTGTCAAATTAAATCCATTACCAACTATTCAGATTGAAAAAGACACTACCATTTGTTTAAATGGAAAAGCTAGAATATCTTGTAAGGGAGCAATTAATTACAATTGGATTGTTGATGATGATGTTGAATATCTAACTTATAACGGATCAGATGCTTTTGTTTCACCTAAAAAAGCAACGACCTATATCATACAAGGCGAAGATATCCATAAATGTGTTGATTTTGATAGTGTTACTGTACAAGTGTTTCCTCCACCTAAAATTAAAACCAAAACATCTTATAATGCTTTTTGGGGAGATATAATTCAGCTCGATGCTGTTCTTACTACAAGTAATGAAGGAACATTTAAATGGATTCCTTCTGAATTATTGAGTTGTTCCTATTGTGCTTCTCCCAAAATAGCACCCACCGAAGATACTGAATTATATGTGTTTTTTATAGATACTAACCAATGTAGTGATAGTGTTAAAGTGATAATCAATTTTGATGGAGATTTATTTATACCTAATTCTTTTAGTCCAAATAACGATACTAAAAATGATGTTTTAAAAGCAACTGGACACGGAATTATCGACTTTCAAATGAATATTTTCAACCGTTGGGGTGAACTGATTTCTACTTTAGACGATATAGATGAATATTGGGATGGTAGATACAAAGGTTTAGAATCTCCAGATGGTGTATATAATTGGCAGGTAAATTATACTACAAAGTTAGGTAAGCATGTTAGTAGAAATGGGCATGTTACTTTATTCAGGTAAATCAAATTTTCGGTATAAAAATCAATAATCCAATTATCAGCGCGCAAACAGATGCACAAAAGACAGCCCCTGCAGCTACATCTTTCGTTTTTTTAGCAATTGGATGGTATTCTGGTGAAACTAAATCCGTCAAAAACTCAATCGACGTATTTAACATCTCTGTAATAAAAACAAGCGCTATAGCTAAGGCAATCCAACACCATTCTGAAGAAGAGAGCTTAAGTATACTACCAAGAATAAGAACGACAACAGTTGCGAAAGTATGAATCCAAGCATTGTGTTGCGTTTGAAAAAAAACCTTTATACCCTGAAATGCATAGGAAAAACTATTAAATCGAGCCGTTAATGAAAACCTTTTTGTTTTTCTGAATTTTAAATTACTCATACCTAATTTTAAAAAACCGTGTACAATGTAGTTACGATACGCCCCTTACCTTTTTCTAACATTATCGATGTCATTTCTTTCGAAGAACAAACGTTCCAATTAAACGGTGCTTCCATTACATCAATACCACTTTGGTGTTTTAATCGTATTCCCTGACTTGTAATTTTATTTTTGTTCGGAATAAAATCACCTAAAGGTATATGTTCAGTTATAATAACATACTGATAATTAGATAATTTTTCAAGTATTAATTTCACCTCATCGTTTGAAAGATGTTGTAATACTTGTCTGACCAAGGCACAATCTCCGGAGGGAAGTTCATGTTTTGCTAAATCCAAACACTGAAAATTCAAATTTTCAAATTGAAAAAGTTCTTTATTTCTTTCGATTAAGGCTGGAACAATGTCTACACCGATGTACTTTTTTGAAAAGGGAACCAACTCCTTCCCTACATTAAAATCCCCGCAACCCAAATCACAGACGATTATTGGTTCATCAAATTCTTGTAGAAACGCACTTACGCAATCAATATAAGGTTTTACAATTGCAGGATCATGAGAACCTTCCCCTGAATAAAAATTAGTTGCATTCCCTCCCCAAAGGTTTTGCTCATAAATTTGAGCCATTACAGCTTGAGTGGGCCAAGGGGTTTTTACTTTTGGAGTTTGTTTCACTTTAGTAATTTTATCCTAAGACAAAGTTAAATAAAGTTCTAGGATTGGATTTTCATTCAATGATTTTATAAGTCATTTTTCGAGTGCACAATTAATGGATGCACTAAAGATTTACAAAACAAATTTTTAACCTTTATCTACCTTAACTCAACCCTATACCATAGCGTGAATTTCAGTCATGATAGCTGACTCAGACGAAGAAGCAGCTTTCCTATCCACTTCTTACTATTCAAGGGTAATCGGGATTTAACCGGAGATAGAGATGTCAAAATATGCCTTTATCGGGAGTAAAGAAACCGTAAAAAAGAAAGTGAAATCCTTTCTCAATCAGACAGAAGTCGATTAATTAATCGTTGCAAAGCATGTGTTTGACGTAAAAGATCGAATAAAATCGGTAGAGCTTTTTGCGGAGGTGATGCGGGAAGTGAATAATTAAGTGCAATAAAAAGCACTATTTATTGTTTTATCAATAAAGTATTAGTATATTCGCTAAAAAAGAGCAATATAATGCACTTATCGGAATTGATTTTAGAATTAAAAAAGCGAAGAGAAACCTTAAATGTTACGCAAGAACAGTTAGCTGAAATTGCTGGTGTAGGTTTAAGAACACTCAAACAATTTGAAAGTGGAAAAGGAAATCCTACCCTTCAAACCCTAACAAAATTAGCAGATGCGCTTGGATTAATAGTAAAATTGGAAGTAAAAGCACTATAACGAATAGATGAGAAAAGCGATTGTTTTATATAAGAAAGAACCTGCTGCAGAATTACACCAATTGGATGATGGGACTTTTGTTTTTCACTATTTAGATCTTTGGTTTGATGATAATCGTAAACCCGCTATTAGTTTAACCTTACCCAAAAAGCAACAAGAATATAAATCAACAACGTTATTTTCCTTTTTCTTTAATATGCTTCCAGAGGGAACAAATAAACAATCTGTCTGCTTTCAAAATAGAATTGATGAGAAGGATGATTTTGGATTATTATTAATCACAGCTACTAACGACACAATTGGTGCAGTTACCGTTGAAAAAATTGATAATTAATGAAAACCAATAATGTAAGCACAGTAGAAAAGTTGGATCGTTGTCCTGGGACATTAAATCGTGGTTACACGACCTATTCATCACTGTGTTTGAAAAAGGTTTTCAATGGAAAAAAAGTAAGTCATTATTTAAATTATCCATCCCCCTCATCGAATGAAGTTTCTGATGAGCTGTTTGCAAATAATAGAAAAAGAATCTCTATATCTGGAGTACAAGAAAAATTCTCGGTTATTCAAGAAAAAAATCAGTTACGATTGATTAACGAAGGCGAACAGGGAACACACATCTTAAAACCCATTCCAAATGCAGGAAAAAATGCAGATCAGATGCCCGCTAATGAACATCTAACTATGCAAATTGCATCCCAAGTTTTTGGAATTGAAACCGCAGAAAATGCACTTATCTTTTTTAAAGATGGCGCACCAGCGTATATTACTAAACGGTTTGATGTTTTACCAGATGGCTCAAAATTAGCACAAGAAGATTTTGCTTCATTGGCACTAAGAACTCCACAAACACACGGAGAACATTACAAGTATGAAGGGAATTATTTTCAACTCTTCGAATTGTTAAAACAATATGTACCAGCTTACCCCATTGAATCGGTTAAACTATTCAAATTAATCGTATTCAATTACTTATTTTCTAATGGAGATGCCCATTTCAAAAACTTTTCGTTAATTGAAACCCCTCAAGGAGATTTTAAACTTTGCCCAGCGTATGATTTACTAAATAGTAGAATCCACATTAACGATAAGGATTTTGCTTTAGAAGATGGACTATTGCCTATACAATATGCTCAGGGAAAAGTACTTCAACAGTTTTATAAATTAGCTGAAATGGCATCCATTTCAGAAAAACAAGTAAAAAAGGTTTTTGATAGTTTACTTTCGAATGAAGATAAAGTTGCTGTTTTAGTTAACGCATCGTTTCTATCGGATCCATTAAAAAGAAACTATTTACAAGCCTATCAAACAAGGTTAAAAAAGTTGAAGCGAATGGTGTAAAATAGAAAATGAAATTTACTTTCCGATGCAAAAAGTAAATAATAGTTAAATACAAATCTGATATATTAAGGAGTATTATTAAATTTAAATTGAAGAAATCAGATTTTTTTAAAAACGGATTTTACTTTGATTGAAAAATAAAATTAGATGAATAAAACGCGGTTAGAGGAATATTGGAACAAATACAAAGCTGAATTTGGATCAGATAACTTCAAGAAATCCGAAGGTTATAAGTGGGCCTTATTTGGAAAAATGTATCCGTTATGGAAATGGAAAAAAGGATTCTCGAATTTAGAAATGTACGAAAATACATTTAAAGTTGATGGGCCTAAGAATCTTTGGTTAAGTGGTAATTTTTTTCCAATCAGCATGCTCACTTGGATGCTTGAGAAATTTCCAGAAGAATCTGGAAATGCAGTGGATATTCTATTTGACGAAACAAAAAATCTATCTACAAGAATTGATGCATTTACAAAAATCCTAGATGATAAATTACCTGAATTGGCAAAGTTGGTCACTGAAAAACCAATAAACCATCATTATCACGGGGATTTGAGAGCAATTTCATTATATCTTACATTACAATTTCCAGAGAAGTACTTTTTATATAAGCATACTATTTACAAGGCTTTTTCGGAAATAATGGAGTTACCCAAAGTGAAAACTGGGAAAACAACAAATTATGAGGAGTACATAGAGATTTGCAATCAAATTAGAGAGTTTGTAAAATCGGATATTGGTTTTCTAACGCGTTATAAGGAATTTTTAAAAATCGAGAACTACTACGATGATCCTTATTTACATTTATTGGTACAAGATTTCATTTTATCAGTCAGTACATATGAACCGTCCTATTGGATTTTTCAAGGTAATCCGAAAGTTTATGATTTTTCAAGTGCAATAAATAACGGAACTATTAATCAATGGACAGCAAGTGCACATAGAGATAAAATGAGGATTGGTGATAAAGTTATTTTTTGGCTTACCGGAACACAAACAGGTTGCTATGCTTTGGGAGAAATAACAAGTAATCCATTTCAAAATATTGATCCTCAAGATGAATTTTGGAAAGAAGATGATAAATCTGAATGGAAAGTTGGGGTTAAAATAACACACAATTGCTCGTCGAATCCAATTTTAAAAGAACAAACCGAAATTGTAGAAGAACTTGTGAATCTAAATGTTGGTAACCAAGGAACTAATTTTTCGGCTACCAAAGAGCAGTTCTCTTGTTTATTGGATATTATACTTTCTTCAGAGGCAAATATATATTCTAAGGTAAAGAGGTTAATGGCCTCAGATAAAATGAATACCTTCTTAGACCTTATTCGTGATTTTGTTTCTACAAGTAATCTCGATTCAACCGATTCTAGAATCAGTTTAAATGTACGTGAAAATAAACAACGTCTTGTTTTAATTATTGGAAGCAGATACTCTCTTTGCATTGAAAAGATCAAAAATGACACAGAGATTTCATTTATTTCTTCTAGAGAACATAATCAAAATTCAGCTACTCCATTTAAAAATAAAAAAGGTGAGATTGAAGCATATTGGAATCGATTTGATTTTGCCCAAGCAGATATTATGATCACCGAAATAAAAGAAGGATTAGCAAAAGAACTGTCTAGAAACAACATTTGTCCTTATAGAAAGCACTCAAATGTCGATTTTTACAAGGATGTTTTTGGTGAAATGATCACCAAAAAATATTGGTTATACGCACCAGGAGAAAACGCTTCAATGTGGGATGAATTCTTGAAAGATGGAGTTATGGGACTTGGATGGGATGAGTTGGGTAATTTAAATGATTACACCTCAAAAGAAGATATTGCCGCCAGATTACAGGAGCTTGGTGATTCAAATTCTTCTAAAGCGAATGATGCCACGGCTAATTTTGATTTCAAGGAGACTATTAATATTGGAGATGTAATAATTGCAAAAAAAGGCCGAAGTGCTTACTTAGGATACGGAATTGTTACATCAAACTACTATTATGAGGAATCTGTACCTTTATATAAACATAAAAGAAAAGTCAACTGGATAAAAAATGGATATTGGGAAAGTGAACACTCAATTGCACTTAAAACCCTCACTGACATAACCAATATCCCTTACAAATCCAACCCTTCAATTCTTGCTCCAAAGGCAATACTGGACTTAATAAATGGACCTATTTCTAACATTATGAATCAAAAACCAATGAACCAAATTTTATATGGTCCTCCAGGAACAGGAAAAACATTTAAATTGAAAGATGAGTATTTCAAAAGATATACCACAAAAGAAACAACTATTTCCTCTGAACAACACTTTAAAAACATAGTTAGTGAGTGTTCTTGGTGGCAAGTAATTGCAATTGCACTAATTCAATCCGGGAAATGTAAGGTTAGCGAAATTGCAAATCATAGTTGGGTAGTTCAAAAGGCTGCGCAGTCAAATTCTAATACCATCCGACCTACGATATGGGGTCAACTTCAAAGTCACACGGTTGATAATTGTGAATTTGTAAATGTAAAGTCTAAACAACAACCTTTTATCTTCAATAAAACGCATGATTCCTTTTGGGAAATTGTTGATGAAGAGGTAAAAGAAAAGGCACCGGAATTATATGATATAATTGATTCAGTAGAAAATTTTAAACCTAGTTCAGAAAAGGAAATCCAACGATACGTTTTTACTACTTTCCATCAATCGTATAGTTATGAAGATTTCATTGAAGGAATAAAACCGATTATGGTCGATATTGATTCTGATAATGATGGAAGTATTGTTTATCAAATAGAAGACGGGGTTTTCAAACAACTTTGTAAAAAAGCAGAAATTGATCCAGATAATCGTTACGCCATTTTCATCGATGAAATTAATCGTGGCAACGTTTCTGCAATTTTCGGAGAATTAATTACCCTGATAGAGCTAGATAAACGCAAAGGTGCAAACAATCAAATTTCTGTAATATTACCGTATTCCAAAAGGCTGTTTTCAGTTCCACAAAACGTTGACATATATGGCACAATGAATACTGCTGATCGCTCTGTTGAAGCATTGGATACTGCATTGCGTAGACGTTTCTCTTTTGAAGAAATGTTACCTAAGCCATCGTTACTAAAAAATAAAGGTGAAAATGGAAATGGTAAGGTTGGAGATATCGATTTACAAGAATTATTAATAGCAATAAACGAACGCATCGAAGCATTAGTAGATAGGGATCATACGATAGGACATGCTTTTTTTATGGATGTAAATTCTCTAGATTCCTTGAGAAACGTTTTTGCAAATAAGGTAATTCCATTGTTACAAGAGTATTTCTATGGTGATTACGCTAAGATGGAAATGGTCATAGGACCGGAATTCTTTAACAGCGAAAAGCGCAAGAAAAAAGTAACATTTGCTATTCAAAACGAAGATGTTGAAATTCCAACAGGTAATTATGAATTGATGAATATTTTGGATCCGAACTTCAATTTCATTTCGGCAGTAAACAGATTATTAAATCGAAAAACAAGCGAGATTGAAGTCAATTGATGTCTTTGAACATGGCCGCTTATTAATTGGTGAACAAGGCTTTAAACAAAGTCATTGGGATGCTTTTGTGAAATTAAATACAGTTCACAATAATGAGTATTTTGATGTTTTGCACAATGGATTACGCTTCAAACAATACGTTGGAGTAATCCAAGTGGATGGTTTGTTGGTGCATATTCATCCCAAAGCAGACAAAGACGATAGCAACGACAAGTGGAAAGATGTATTACTTCAAATGCTAAAAGCGTGTGGTAAAATAAAGGCACAAACTGCTGGAAATGCCAATCTCAAAAAACAACACATTAACTTATTGGAGGTCTATTTCGAATACTTTTTAAAAGAAGTGGATCAAATCCTCCATACAGGTTTAGTAAAGAAATACCGAACAGAAACAAGTAATGTAAAAGCACTAAAAGGGAAACTTGATTTTGCAGGAAACATTCGTAACAACCTAATTCATAAAGAATGGTTTTATACGACTCACCAAATTTATGATGTCAATCACAAAATGCATCAAGTATTGGCACATGCTTTAAATATTGTTGGACAATTTACACGATCAACACGCTTAACTGATAAGTGTAGAAGAACTCAATTGGCTTTTCCTGAGGTGGATATCATAAAACCAAGTCTCCAATTGTTAGAATCGATTAAAATAAATCGAAAAACAGCTCCTTATGAACGCGCGCTTGAACTTGCAAAGTTGATTATTCTGAATTATTCGCCAGATATCAATCACGGAAAACAGAAAATGATTGCACTACTTTTCGATATGAATGTGTTGTGGGAAGAATACGTTCTTAAATCTTTAAAAAAGTATTCGATAAATCAAACTGAAGAAGTTTGGCACATAACCGGCCAAGAATCAAAAACATTTTACAGTTCTCAACGCACAATACGACCAGATATCGTTTTAAGAAAAGGGTGTGAAACTATAATCATCGATACAAAATGGAAGCGTCCAACAAACAAAGTTGCGAGCATCGAAGACTTGCGACAGATGTATGCCTACGCAAGGTTTTGGAAGACAAATAAAGTAGTTCTATTATATCCTGGAGATCATTTTGATAGTGGCTATAAACCTTACCCGAACCAAAACGATCACGAGGTGGAATTTCATCAATGTAAAATAGCAATGGTAAATGTTTTATGTGATGGTAGATTATCTGAAAAGATAGGCGAGGATATAATCGATATTATTTAAAAAAACAAAAATAGAATTCAGAACATAAATTTAATTATGTTAAAAATTAATTCGTGTATCTTCATTTTCCAAAAAATACAACGATAAAAAATACTATAAATTCTTAGTTAGAAAGTAATTTTAGTAGTATTTACAGGGTTTCAACGGTTCTATTTGCCGATGCAAAGAATGTAATTTTATCTGATAATCAGTAACATACTTTAAATAGGCAACAAATAAGCAACAAAAATTGTTGAAAAAAATGATAATTGATGGTAAAAATAAGAAAAAACCATTTATACTAATTATTGCATATTTATAGAAATAATATGTTTTGTAATCAAATTAGCTTATTAGTTCTGGTAATACTTTATCTATACTGAACCATACTTTTAAATTAACTAAAAACCTAGCAACCTTTTCTTGTTTTAACTAATTAATTCTATTTTGTTCAATGGCTTGAACTTTTTTAATATGACTTTTAAATTTATTAGGTTTTTTATTCATTTTGATCAATATTTTAAAAATGTCTTATTTAACATCCCTTAAATGAATAAATGGTATCACTAAGCATTAAGGTATTCTTGAAAGACATTACCTTGCCACAAGCTATATAAAAGCCAAAATTATTGATTATTTTCTTCTTCATTATCACATTCACAAATGAAACAATTTGCACATGGTTCATGTAATAGTTTTCCACTATTCAATCCTTTGTTAAGGATGAAAAAATATAATCCATCATATTCTTTGGATGAATTATGGGTTGAAAATTTTACCTTTTTATTAGACATAATTATTGGTTTAAAAATTATGTCCTGTTCAGCGAAGCCTCGCACTAATATTTTGAAGGAAAAGAAAACACGAAAAAAAAGAATTAGAAATCACTGATAAAATAATAGTACGAAAGATGAACTGAGGGTGGAGATTATTTTGACAAAACCCTTAGGGCTTGAACTTGACGGAATGACATAGCGAGCTATCTTTGCATTCATTTTTTATTTAAATCAATGTATCATTTTTTTAAAGAATATTTTTAGAAAAATACATTGAAACCATTTAGTATCAAGTTCAAAAAAAACCTTTTCAGTTGTTTTTAATAAATTTAATTTTTAAATAAATTTGCTTTAAAAGGAAAAATCAATTGAACAAAATAGTTATGGATACATCTAAAGCTAAAAAGTATATTCTTATAGGAACTTACAAAACAAATGATGAAAAATGTGGTTGGTATATTAATGAGAAAAGATATAACATGCTATGGGCTAAACTATATGAAAAATTTGGAAATTTTGACAGAAAACAAATTTCATTTGATGGTAAATTTGGTGATATCGAAATGGTTAAGAACTTTCATTTTTATGATTTGGTAAAATATGACAATAAAATTTTAACAACAAAAGACAAAGAAGTCTTTAAAATTCAAGATAAAAAAATTGAATGTATAAAGAACTTAGAGTCTTTATTAGATATTATAAAGAGTAATCCAAATCAAGAATATAGAATAGGACTTCAAGGTAATAATAGTGTAGGACTTTTTTTAAGTTATTTAGATAGTGCTGAACGATTAATGGAAGTATCAATAAGTACAATATCAAAAGATTATAAAAATATAAAATTTGGTGAAGTAATTATTAATAATCAATCCCTTAAAAATCTAAAGATTTTCAAAATATATAATTTAACACAACCAGCAAGAAACCACAATGATTTAAAAACTATTTTTCATGATTCTTGGAATGAATTTTTGGAATTAACTAATTAAATCTAAAAATAAAACATTAAATAAAAGTAATTATGACAGCTAAAGATTTAAAAGATAAGATTACAGAACTTGCACAAGAATATGCTTCAGTAGATGAAAAAAACTTTGATGATTTTTGCAACTTAGAACTAATTGAATGGAAAGCAAATAAACTTATAATTGAATATTGTGAATCAAATGGATATATGATAAATGGTTTTCCAACGGAGAAAAAAAAGCTAAGTGATGAAGAACTGGATGATGAAGACTACTTTAGTCCAGAACGATATGAATTGTACTTAGATATGTTGACCAATCAAAAAGAAGATATTGCAGAAATTATGTGGCATTTTACAAACTCATTTTGGCCTAATACCTTTGAGTCAAAGCAAGAATTCTTAGACACAGCAATAGAAAGAGTCGAAAGTGGGAGTTATTATAGTATAAAATTGTAAGAAAATAAGCTCCATTAGGAAATAAAGAATGATAATGTTCATTAGCAAACTATACATACATCTGAACAGTTTTTTGTAACAGTTATTTTGGCTATGAAAATACTTCCACAGATTGTACAAGTTTTCGGTATTTGTATATTACTACTCATATTTGGGGCATTATGTAGCAATATGGAGCATCATATCCCCTAATTATGCTGCCAACAAATTTTGGCAACAAATACTCATATCGGGCAAAGTTGGATTCATTCTCATATCTAAAACTATATCCATTATCCAATTTGCGAGTTGTGGTAAGCCAGTCACCACTTCAAGTGGATTTCTCAAGTAACCTGTAAAACCTGAAAATTTTTTGAATTCTAAATTTATTTTGTAGGGTTCGTTTAAATATCCTGGAGATTCATATCTATATGATGGAAAATAAGTAATAATATTATTAAAAAATATATTATCGGCGGTTTGTTTACGGAAGTTTGAGGAGGTGTATTTTACGTTATTAGCTTCTTCAAGTGCGGGTTGAATCTCATTGAAAGGAATTTTTGCTTCAATATTAATAGCCTCATTATATTGCTCTTCTGTACACTTATTTCTTACATCCAAATAATCGATATTACCATCAATAGTTTTATATCTTATATAAACAAATGAGGGTTGATTGGCGTTTAAGTTGTAAATGGGAGATGAAACTCTATAAAATTTGTTTTCCTTTTCTTCAAATTCGTTAGGGAAATGAGGTTTTGCCATTTCGTGCCAAGCGTCAACAATATGAGAAAGTACAGTTGTTTTACCGCTTCCATTAATTGCAGTTAGGACAGCAATTTCATTTTCACTAAAATTTAATTCAAGTTTGTCGAAGGGTGCTCTATTGATTAAAATAATTTTTTCTAAATATATCTTCATTTTTGTAAATTCTTTTTTGTTGTGTTGGTTTTGTAATATTTCGCCTAATTCCTCAAATTTAACTAATAATGAAAATTTTTATAACTATTTCTTAGCCATCCCTCCAAATCCCCAACAAAATCGGCAAAACTTACTTTTTCAATGAAAAAGTAACCAAAAATCTCATACGTCATTTTAAGATATATTTTTTCAAAACACCTTATTTTTTGCGACTTTGTTTTTTTGCCAATTTATCCAAATCAGCAAGGGATTTCAAATAGTCTTTTTCAACTGAACTGAGTGTTTTCGCTTTGTATTTTTTGTATTCTTCAATTGCTTTGTCATGCGCTTGGTTGTGTGAAATTGTTCCAGCACCATCCAATACTTTACGACCAGTAGAAGATAGGATATTGTCCAACTCTCTGATATAATCGGCCATACGCATTTCTTTTTCTTCAATAGCGTTTAATTCTGCCAAATCAAAATAAGCAGCGACTAAATTATTGAGCACTTTCAATTCTTTTTCTTCTAAGAAATTTTTGGCAATCAAAGCTTCTGCCTGAGTAGGTTCATCGCCTTTAAATGTGGTAAGTCCTGCAAAAGGCTTGTCGCTATCTACACGAAAATAAATTACTTCACTGGCTGTTTTACCGTGAGCAGCATAATGTAATTTGTTCTGAACGATTTTGAAAAATTGAATACTTTCGTCACTTTTTGGGTCATAATCGGTAGCAGTAGCATATAAATCCAACACCTGCCTGTACATTACTTTTTCACTGGAACGAATTTCACGAATTCTATCCAATAACTCTTTCCAAAACACACCACCACCAAGATTTTTTAGACGTTCATCGTCCATTGTAAATCCTTTAACAATGTATTCTTTGAGTCGTTGGGTTGCCCATTGACGAAAACGAGTACCTTGAATAGATTTCACTCGATAACCAACAGAAATGATTACATCGAGGTTGTAGTAATTTACCTCGTAACTCTTGCCGTCAACAGCAGTTGTTCGGAATTTCCGAACAACTGAAATTTCATTTAATTCACCTTCTTCAAAAAGGTGTTTAATATGTTCACTAATGGTTGATTTTGCCTTGCCAAAAAGTTGAACCATTTGCTCTTGTGTAAGCCAAACCGTTTCATTCTCTAATTTAACATCAACCTTTGTTAAACCATCCTCGGTTGTATACAATATAATTTCACTCATAGCTCAATAAAATCAGTAAAACTCACATATTCAAAAAAAAGGTAGTTAGTATTCTTATATTTTCCAAAAAATACAACGATAAAAAATACTATAAATTCTTAGTTAGAAAGTAATTTTAGTAGTATTTACAGGGTTTCAGCGCTCCTATTTACCTATGCAAAACTTACTAAAAATATTACCCAATAAATCATCCGTGCTTATATCTCCTGTGATGCTTCCCAAGTGGAACATTGCTTGTCGAATATCCATCGCAACAAAGTCACCTGTGATACCCGTTTCAAGACCGTAATTCGCTTTTCCTAAAGCTTCTGCGGTTTTTTGAAGTTCGTCTACGTGACGTGCATTGGATACGATAATGTCTTGTTGTAAGTCAACGCCGTGCGTAATTTGGTCTACCATCCATGCGGTAAGGTTTTCTACTCCTTCACCTGTTAAAGCGCTGAGGTACAAATGAGGTATAAAAGCAGGAGCTGTTAGTTTGGAAACATCCGATTTATTGATTATCAAAACAATCTTCTTTTCTGGAAATTCTGCTTGTAACGTTTCAGCCCATTGTGCTACTTCGGAAATAGAATCCGTTGTGGCATCCGCCAATAAAAGCACCAATTGCGCCTGTTGTATTTTTTGTTTAGAACGCTCAATACCAATCGCTTCGATCTTATCCGCATCAGAATCGCTCAATCCTTCTCGAATTCCTGCGGTATCAATCAAACGAAATAAAATTCCATCGATGTTTAAGGTTTCTTCAATTACGTCGCGCGTCGTTCCTGCGATGTTACTTACAATCGCACGCTCTTCACCCAATAATTGATTTAACAAGGTACTTTTACCTGTATTCGGTGCTCCAACAATTGCTACAGGAACCCCATTTTTTAAGGCATTTCCCAATTCAAACGAACGAATTAATTTTTGAATGTATGTCAGCACTTCTTGCACCAAGGCTTTCAATTCCGTACGATCGGCAAACTCAACATCTTCCTCTGAAAAATCCAATTCCAACTCTACCAAACTTGCAAAGTGAATCAACTTTTCACGTAAATCACGCAATTCATTCGAAAACGAACCACGCATTTGGTTCATTGCCATCTGGTGGGCTCTTTTCGATTGAGAAGAAATCAAATCTGCCACGGCTTCCGCCTGCGACAAATCCATCTTTCCATTCATAAAAGCACGCATCGTAAACTCTCCAGGTTCAGCCATACGACAACCATTGGCAGTCAACAATTGTAGAATCTGTTGCTGTATATACACCGAACCATGACAAGCAATTTCAACGGTTTGTTCACCCGTAAAACTCTTTCCTTCGTGTAAAACCGTCAACAACACCTCATCGATGATTTCTTCCCCTTTGCGAATACGCCCAAAATGAGCAGTATGCGTTCCCACTTTTGACAAATCTTTCGAAAAAACAGTTGACACAATTTCAAACGCATTTTTCCCAGATATACGAATTACCGCAATCGCTCCCATCCCATTCGCTGTCGAAAGCGCACAAATTGTATCGTTGTTTTTTGTAAAAGTATTCATAGTGTTTATTTAGAAAAATCCTCTCTTCTGTCTTCGACAAGCTCAGACGGACAGAGAGGAAATTTTATTTTATTTAATTCAGGCTGAGCCTGTCGTGTCAGGCTGAGCGTAGCCGAAGCCTATTTTACCCCTGTTTTGTTCTGTATTGTCCATGCAATCAATGTCGCACGTTGTTTCGCCATTTCTGCTTTTTCACCTGAAAACAATTCGTTAACTGTTCCATGAAATAATTCCACCCAACGGTCAAAATGCGCTTTAGATAAAGGCATATGCATGTGTTTGTCCGTAACATTGGTAGTATATCCCGGTTCATCTAATAACACAAATGACCAAAAATGAACCATCTTTGGCATATGTTCCTCAAAATCCAAACGCGCAAAAAAAGGTGCTAATTCAGCATCTTGCAATACCCTTCCGTAAAAAGTATCTACTAGATTTTCAACGTCTTGTTTTGTGGTAATCTCCATTTTCAAATTGACAGATTTTCAAATTTTCAAATTACTTGAACCAACCTGCGTATTTCACATAGTTGTCAGCAATGCGTTGAACTTCCCCTTTAAATAATTCAGGAGTTAAGGTTTTTACTTTTTTCGCAGGAACTCCCGCATACACACTCCAAGATTCCACACGGGTACCTTCAAGTAAAACTGCTCCAGCGGCAATGATACAATTCGATTCGATATAGCAATTGTCCATCACGATAGAACCCATTCCAATCAACACATTATCCTCAACAGTACATCCGTGCACCAAGGCATTGTGACCAACGGAAACATTGTTTCCTAAATTGGTTTTCGTTTTTTCATAGGTTGCGTGAATCACTGCACCATCTTGGATATTTACTTTATTCCCAAATTTGATGGAATTCACATCACCACGTACCACAGCAGAAAACCACACCGAACATTGGTCACCCATTTCTACATCTCCCACAATTGTTGCATTTTCTGCAAACCAACAATCTTCTCCGTGTTTAGGAGTAAATCCCCTACATTCCTTGATTAAAGCCATTATTATGCGATTGATTCTACTTTTAATATTCCTTTTTTCACTAACAATTGAGCAATTTGAACAGCATTCGTTGCCGCCCCTTTGCGTAAATTATCCGCAACAATCCATAAGTTCAACGTATTCGGATTAGTTTCATCACGACGAATACGACCTACAAAAACATCGTCTTTCGCCTCTGCATATTTAGGCATAGGATAAGAGTTTGTCGTTGGGTCATCTTTCAAGGTAATACCCGGAGTATCGTGTAAAATTTTACGAACTTCCGCTAAATCAAAATCGTTTTCAAATTCAATATTCACCGCCTCTGAATGTCCACCGACCACTGGTACACGTACCGCTGTCGCAGTTACATTGATTGTAGGATCCAAAATTTTCTTCGGCTCGTTCATTAATTTCATCTCTTCTTTGGTGTATCCGTTATCTAGAAATGTATCACAATGCGGAATGCAGTTTTTGTCAATCGGATAATGATACGCCATATCTCCAGCAATTCCATCACGTTCGTTTTCCATTTGCTTTACAGCCTTCACACCTGTACCCGTAATAGATTGATATGTCGATACGATAACACGTTTCACCTTGTATTTTTTATGCAATGGAGCAAGCACCATCACCATTTGAATGGTACTACAGTTTGGATTGGCAATAATGAAATCGTCAGCCGTTAATTCTTCCCCATTGATTTCAGGAACTACCAATTTTTTAGTTGGGTCCATTCTCCAAGCAGAACTATTGTCGATTACGTACGTACCAACTTCAGCAAATTTGGGAGCCCACTCCAATGATGTTTCTCCACCAGCAGAAAAGATAGCCACATCAGGTTTCATCGCAACAGCAGTTTCTAAACCAACAACCTTATACGATTGCGATCCAAACGAAATTTCTTGTCCTACCGACTTCTCTGAAGCCACAGGAATTAACTCTGTAATTGGGAAATTTTGTTCACGCAACACGGTAAGCATCACATTACCAACCATACCTGTTGCACCTACTACTGCTACTTTCATTTTTAAAAGATTAAGATGTACTAACCAAAATTACTACTTTTGAACGCACTTAACACACTCTTAATGCGTTCGATTGTATTTTTTCTTGTAATATTTTGTCCAATATTCATTTTCAGTCAAGTAGAAGACCAATTTACGGATGGAAATTTTACCTTAAAACCAAATTGGATTGGTACCGATGCTAAATTTGAAATCAACTCCGCTTTTCAACTTAAAACAAAAGATAGTCAAGAAGATACCGCCTTTTTAAGCGTCAAACACGAGTTAACCAACTTAGAAGATAAAGAATGGCGCTTTTGGATAAAACAATCGTTTTCACCTTCGGCAAATAATTATACAAGGGTTTATTTAACAGCAACTTCCTACGAACTAAAAACTCAACCAGATGGATACTTTCTTCAATTTGGAGAAAGCGGTTCCATTGATGCGATCCGTTTATTTAAGTCTGAAAACAAAGTAATTAAAGAATTAGGAAATGCTACTATTGGAGCCATTGCAACCAATTTTATTGTTGCTGTAAAAGTAGTTCGAGAAAAAGATGGAACCTGGAGAGTTTTTACAGATTATAATGGTGGTGATAATTATATAGAAGAATTCAGCGTTAATGAAAATAGTTCATTATTAGGTTCTTACTTTGGTTTTTATTGTAAATACACCAAAACAAATGCTTCTAAATTTTATTTTGATAATGTATATATAGGACCTAAAATTGTAGATAAAATCCCCCCTATTTTAAATGAAATTGCCATTAAAAATAACAAACAAATCCTCCTTACTTTCTCTGAAAAAATTGATACAAATTTTATTTTGAACACAGATAATTATCTGATTACCAATAATTCCGTTTTTTCGGTTAAAAGAGATTCTATCAAACAAAACACCCTTTTACTTACACTGAATAACAATTTAATTAATGCGAACACATATACTTTACAAGTACTAAAAGTTCAAGATTTAAGTGGAAATAGTAGCAGTAATTTGTCTCAAAACTTTCATTTTTTAGTCTCCGAAAAAACGCTACCTGGAGATGTCATTTTAAATGAAATTATGGCGAATCCATCTCCTCCCGTTGGGTTAGCAGAATTAGAATACATTGAAGTCTATAACAATAGTAATAAGTACTTTAATCTTGAAAATTGGGTTATTACAGATGGAACAAGCAAAGGTAAAATTGCCAACGGTTGGTTAGCACCGCATACCTATCGACTATTGTGTAACACAAATAGTTTGGCTTTTATGAACCAAGCACTTGGAGTAACAAGTTTTCCAAGTTTGAATAATAGTGGAGATAAAGTGCAATTATTGGATTCTTCTGGATTGCAACTTGATGAAATTCAGTATGATGCTACTTGGTATCACGATGACGTAAAAAGCAAGGGTGGATGGAGTTTAGAGAGAATCAATCCGAATCATCCTTGCAGTGATGGAAACAATTGGTCGGCAAGTACCCATTTTGATGGAGGTACCCCTGGCGAACAAAATGCAGTATATGACACACTTAAAAAGACTTTTCCAATAGATGTAACAATGGTCGATGTTTCAGATAGTATAAATCTCAAAATTGTTTTTAATCAACAAGTTAAATCTAATAAAAATGCAGTTACACTGTCAAATAATCTTACATTAGACACCCTAATCACCACACCAAATACTTGGAATATTACCTTTAAAAATGCCATTCAAGCATCAAGAGAAAATACGCTAACTATTTCATCTATTGAAAATTGTTGGGGAGATAAAACTACGATTTCAATTCCTTTTGCCCTATCTGAAAATCCAATGGCAGGAGATTTAATCATCAATGAAATTCTATTCAATCCTTATTCCGATGGGTCTGATTTTGTTGAAATTAAAAACATTTCGAATAAATGGATAAATACAAATACACTCTCATTTGGTAACCTAAATCAAGGAGAAATTTCAACTGAAAAGGTTACGAGCAACCGCTATATCAAACCAGGTGAAGTTGTGTTTTTTGCTTCAGAAAAAGAAAGTATTATTAAAAATTACCAGTCATCGAATGCAAATCAATTTATTCAAACCAAACTCCCTTCTTACAATAATGATTCTGGAACCGTTATTTTATTGTATAACAACACAATAATAGATAAAGTGAGTTACCAAGAAAATTGGCATTTCACTCTTTTAAATGATTACGATGGAAAGTCGTTGGAACGTATTAGTACTGCAAATATTAGCCAAGATAAATCGAATTGGCAAACTGCTTCTCAAACTTCAGGATTTGCCACACCAGGTAATGAAAATTCACACGCTTATAAAACGAATAATCAACCTAATGAATATGTGTTTTTAACCTCATCAGTCCTTTCACCAAATAATGATGGTGTAGATGATTTATTGGAATTAAACTTTAATAGTTCGTTGAATGAAATAAACTCAACAGTAACGATTTATCAACCTAACGGCGAAATTGTAAAACATTGGTTAAAAAATGAATTCATAGGAAAGCAAGAAAAAAAACATTGGGATGGTATAGACAACAAAGGACAACGAATAAAAACAGGTATGTATCTAATTGTTGTAGAAAATCTTACTATTTCTTCAGGTAATCAAGAAACGTTAAAAATTCCATTCGCCGTGACTATCGATTAATTTATTTCTATTAATTGATTACATTAGTCAACTTATGGAAACTCAAAACACACTTTCAGTAGACAAATTTTCTGGATATCAAAAATTTGTTATTGCCATTTTAGCCCTAACTCAATTTACGGTGGTTTTGGACTTTATGGTGATGTCTCCCCTTGGAGATTTATTGATGAAGTCAATGCAACTTTCAACAAAACAATTTGGGATTGCTGTTTTTTCGTATGCTTTTAGTGCAGGTATTTCAGGATTTTTAACTGCTGGTTTTGCAGACAGTTTCGATAGAAAAAAACTGTTACTTTTCTTTTACATTGGATTTATTGTCGGAACCTTATTTTGTGGGCTAGCCTCTAATTTTTACCTATTGGTTGCCGCACGAGTTTTTACCGGAATCTTTGGAGGAGTAATTGGTTCTATTTCAATGGCAATTGTTTCTGATTTATTTCCAATTGAAAAAAGAGGAAGGGTTATGGGGTTCTTACAAATGGGCTTCGGAACAAGTCAAGTACTAGGTATTCCAATCAGTTTATACATTGCGAATCACTTTGGTTGGCAGTCTCCTTTCTTTCTAATTGTCGGGATGGCATTAATTATTTGGTTATTTATTGTACTAAAAATGAAACCTATAACCAAACATTTAGAAGTAAAAGATAAGGACACAAACGCACTCCAACATTTAATTCATACCATTCAAAATAGAAATTATAGAATAGGGTTTTTAACCACCGCATTAATGTCTTTAGGTGGTTTTATGATTATGCCCTGGGGAAGTGTTTATGCTATTAACAACTTACACGTTACGCAAGAACAACTACCACTTTTATTTATGATTGCAGGAGTAGCGACCTTACTAATGATGCCTTTGATTGGTAAAATCAGTGACAAGATCAATAAATTTACAATCTTTACTTTTGCATCTGTGTGGATGATTATCGTAGTTGTAATCTATGCAAATTTAGGCGTAACCTCTTTTGCAATAGTTGTTATTCTCAATGTATTGATGATGATGGGTGTAATGGCTCGAATGGTTCCTAGCGTAGCCTTAGTTTCAGAATTACCAAAATTACAAGACAGAGGTGCTTTTATGAGTGTTAATTCCTCTTTACAACAAATGGCTGGAGGTATCGCCGCTGCGATTGGCGGTATGATTGTCGTACAAAAAAATACACATAGTCCAATCGAACATTATGATACGTTGGCTTATGTTGTTAGTTTTTTTGTTATTCTTTGTGTAATTATGCTCTACCGAGTTCAGAAAATCATCAAAGAAACTAAATCCAAACCTTAGTTCCTTCCGAACAATTCTGACAGATATCAATTTGCTTTCTACCAGTCAAGACCATTTTACGAAACCCTTGGTATTTTTCTGATTTCCATAATATGTTAAAGGGAATACGTGTTGCACTACCCAACGGGTATTTTGCATCTTTATCAAAACAACAGGGAACCACTTGTCCATCCCAAGTAAAAACACAAGAAGACCACATACGCCAACAGTGATTTTGAATAGCATATTTTAGTTTATATGTACCGTCTTTTTGAAGTTTGTATCGAGCATACTTTTCATTCGTCGGCATCAACGTGTGACCGTTTTTGTAATCGTATAATTGGGCGGTTTTTAATCGAACCTCATCTACCCCTAATTCTTTTGCTAAATTAAATACAGAAGGAATTTCGTGCTCATTTGGTTTTACTACCAAAAACTGAAATATCAGGTGGGGTGTTTGACTTTGTAGTTGTTTTTTAGCACGCACTAATTCTTTGGTCGCTGAAATCACTTTGTCTAATTTACCCGAAACCCGATACGATTCATATGTTTCTTGCGTGGTTCCATCGATGGAAATAATCAATCTATCAAGACCAGATAAAACAATCTCTTCTGCTATTTTAGCATTTATAAAATGTGCATTTGTGGAAGTAGCAACATATATATTTCTTTCTTTGGCATCCTTTACCAATGATAAAAAGTCAGGATTTAAAAAGGGTTCTCCCTGAAAATAATAATTCACATACATCAATTGTTTTCCGATGGAATCTAATAAGTAATTATTATCAATCAGTGAAAGTTTTCCTGTGGGACGAGTAAAGGCTTTTAAGCCACTTGGACACTCTGGACAAGCAAGATTACAGGCTGTAGTAGGTTCGATACTAACTGTAAAAGGTTTTCCAAAAACAATGGGTCTTCTAATGATTCTTGAAAAAATAAAAGAAAAATAAAGTGAAAACAAATTCCATAACCGAAGAAATGTAATGTACTTCAATATAGAAAATATGTCTTTACTGGTTGACATAAACACACTAAATTGAAACCATTTGAACGAATCCCAATCGGTTTAATTCTTGCCAAAGTTTAGCCGTAGGCAATCCCATTACATTGAAATAAGATCCCTCCATTTTTTCAATACCTATGTAACCAATCCATTCTTGAATTCCATACGAACCTGCTTTATCATATGGTTTATATTGATCTACGTAGTATGCGATTTCATTAGAAGAAAGCGAAGAGAAAGTAACCAAAGTTGTATCCGAAAAACTCCATTGATTTGAAGAAGTTGATAGGCTTACTCCCGTAATCACTTTATGGGTTTTACCTGATAATAAGTTCAACATTGCAATGGCTTCTTCGCGCGTTTCAGGTTTCGCCAAGAATTGATTATCTACAATCACCGCTGTATCCGAGCAAATTAATAATTCATCAATTGTAAGAGTATTTAGTAAAACCTGTGCTTTTTGAATAGCCAAGTATTCGGCAATGTGTTCTAATGGTAAATCGTGAGGATAAGTTTCGTCTGAATCTTGCGTTCGAATCACAAAATCAAGTCCCATACCCTTTAATAATTCTTGTCTTCTAGGCGATTTAGACCCTAAAACCAAAGTATGTGATAGTTGAATCATTAAATTAAAACTACGTGTGTTGAATGAATTTCTTCCCCTACAAAAGCAGATGCTTTTTTATCAAAATCGGTAGCAGTTTCGGTAGTTAGGTAATCTACTCCACCGTTTTTAGTGCATTTATTTGCTAGTTCTGTATGATTTTCCAAATACGTTTTTAAAGATTTTGCAACGATTTCTCCTTGCGTAACCACTTTTACATGTTCTGGTACAGATTCTCTGACAATTTCAGCAACTAAAGGATAATGTGTACATCCCAATAATAAGGTGTCAATTTCAGTATCTTTTGCTAGTAAACGATCAACATCTCGTTTGATAAACCATTTACCACCTTCTTCTTCGTGCAACTGATTTTCAATTAAAGGAACCCAAATAGGACAAGATTTTTGAGAAAGTTGTACTTCAGGAAAAAACTTGGCTATTTCCAAACGATAGGAATCGGATTTAATGGTTCCCTCTGTAGCTAAAATTCCAATGTGTTTGTTCTTTGAAAAATCACCAATCACTTCTGATGTAGGTCTAATAACCCCTAATACTCGTTTGTTTGAATCAATGAGAGGTAAATCTTTTTGTTGAATAGATCGTAATGCTTTTGCTGAAGCTGTATTACACGCTAAAATGATTAGTTCACATCCTTGTTCAAATAAAAACGTTACTGCCTGTAATGTAAACTCGTAAACCACATCAAAAGAACGGGGTCCGTATGGAGCACGCGCATTATCACCCAAATATAGATAATCATATTCAGGCAAGACTTTCCGCAAATCATTTAAAATGGTTAGACCTCCGTAACCAGAATCAAAAACTCCTATGGGACAATGTTTATTCATTTCTAGGAATAAAAATAAAAAAAGGTAACCGAAAGCCGATTACCTTAATCAATTAAATTGTATTTTATTTATT